>Ga0082335_1000574_pt1 | contig 89697 bp, 70 predicted proteins | sample Subgrocontami58m_FD_72375 | JGI IMG/M metagenome (GOLD analysis project Ga0082335, IMG submission 72375) | Subsurface groundwater microbial communities from S. Glens Falls, New York, USA - GMW37 contaminated, 5.8 m (SPADES assembly) (version 2) ...
GTGGCAACTTGGTTCTCTCAATCCAAGCTTACTCGCAATTCGACAACCGAGTCATCCCTTCTTCTTAACTGAACCGTATTGGGGTTAGGGTGAGGGAACTCCCCACACCGCGAGTCCGAAGCCAATTCCGGAGAGCGAGACTCACCCGACATTAGCTCTTCCTGGCCAGCGCCGCCTGCAAGCGGGAGGCCACGTCCGCCTCAGACAGGCCGTCCACAGCCACCGCCTTCTGGCGGGAGGTGTGGCCGCGGTCGAGGGTGAGGCGGGCCTTGGCGATGTCCAGAACGTCGCTGAGGTACTCCAGCAGGGCGGCGTTAGCCTTGCCCTCGACCGGCGGGGCCGTGAGCCGTATCCACCAGACGCCCCCCTCGAAGCGGGTCACCTCGTTGCGGGATGATCGAGGCTGCACGCGCACCTGGACGACCGGCATCGCACTGTCCTTTACAACGGGAGTACCGTATAGTATCCTACTCTTGGCAGAAGCTTCACACAAGGACTCAGATATGTTTTCCCTCCCCCGAGGCACGCAGGACATCCTTCCAGAAGACCAGCCTTACTGGCGTTATGTCCAGGAGGTAGCGGGGAGGCTTTGCGCCCTTTACGGCTATAAGCGCATAGACACACCTATCTTCGAGGATACCTCCCTCTTCATACGCACGGTGGGCGAGGGCACGGACATCGTCGATAAGGAGATGTACACCTTCCGAGATAAAGGTGACACCAGCCTGACGTTGCGACCGGAGGGTACAGCCCCGGTCTGCCGGGCCTATATCCAGCACGGGATGCACAACCTGCCCCAACCGGTCAAGCTGTTCTACTTCGCCCCCATCTTCCGCTATGACCGGCCCCAGGCGGGACGCTACCGTCAGCATCACCAGTTCGGGTTCGAGGCGATCGGAGAGAAGGACCCGGCTCTGGATGCCGAGGTCATTGACCTGTCCTGGCGCCTTTATGCCGGGCTGGGCCTGGCCGGGATGTCGCTGGAGCTTAATAGTATCGGCTGTCCGGACTGCCGGCCGGCATATCTACAGAAGCTGGTAGATTACTACCGGCCCCTGGCTGATAGCCTCTGCAAGGACTGCCAGGCACGACTGGAACGCAACCCGTTGCGCCTGCTGGATTGCAAGAGAGAACAGTGCCAGCCCTATGCCGAGGCCGCCCCGAAGAGCGCCGAATGGCTCTGCGAGGCCTGCCGTGAGCATTTTGAATCACTGCAGCACCATCTGGCCCGCCTCGGGATACCCTTCCACCTGAATCACCGGCTGGTCCGCGGGCTGGACTATTACGCCCGGACCGTTTTCGAGGTGCAGCCCCGGGAGGAAGGCGCCCAGAGCACTATCGGGGGTGGTGGCCGTTACGACGGCCTGATCGAGCAGCTTGGAGGCAAATCTACGCCTGCGGTAGGATTCGCCACCGGTATAGAGAGAATTATCCTGAACCTCAAGCGCCAGGGCATAGAGCTCCCTGCGACGGTGGGGACTGCCGTGTTTGTGTCGTACGCCGGAGAAGGGACCAAAGACCAGGCCCTGGACCTCGTAGCCCGCCTCCGCCGTGAGGGCATCCCGGCTGATTCAGCCTTCGACCGGAAGAGCCTTAAGTCCCAACTGCGCCAGGCCGATGCCCGAGGCGCCCGTTTTGCCCTGATCCTGGGCGAGGACGAGGTGCGGGACGGCGCTGTAACCCTCAAGGAAATGGACGGGGGCGGACAGGAACGAATAGAGAACAGCCGAGTGCTGGAGGAGTTGAGGTGGAGGGTTTTCGGGAAGAGCTGATAGCGGACCGGTTTGATTCGGTGGAGGCCCGCTTCGAAGAAATCGGAAGGCTCCTGGCCCAACCCGAGATCGTGTCTGATATTCCCCAGTTACAGAGGCTGGCAAAAGAGCGGTCCGAGCTGGAAGGGTTGGTTGACACCTACCGGGAATATAAGGCCGTGATGCGTAGCCTGGATGAGACCCAGGCTATGCTGGAGGGTGACCAGGACCCGGGTATGCAGGAGATGGCGAAGGAGGAGATCGAATCTCTTAGAGGTCGCCATGCGCAGCTAGTAGAGGCTCTCCGGCTCTCCCTCCTGCCCAGAGACCCCAATGACGACAAGGACACCATCGTCGAGATCCGGGCCGGGACCGGAGGCGAGGAGGCCAGCCTCTTTGCTGGCGACCTCTTCCGTATGTACGCCCGTTATGCCGAAAGGAAGCGTTGGCGGACCGAGGTCATCGATAGTAACGAGAGCGACCTTGGGGGCTTCAAGGAGATAATCTTCGAGGTTAAGGGCAAGGGGGCCTATAGCCGCCTCAAGTACGAGAGCGGCGTCCACCGGGTGCAGCGTGTGCCGGTCACCGAGGCCGGGGGACGTCTGCATACTTCCACGGCTACTGTGGCAGTGCTGCCGGAGGCGGAAGAGGTAGAGATCGAAGTCTCCGAGGACGATCTGCGCATAGATATCTTCCACAGCGGCGGCGCCGGTGGACAGAACGTCAACAAGGTTGCCACCGCGGTACGCCTGACCCACCTGCCGACCGGGTTGGTAGTGACCTGCCAGGATGAGCGTTCCCAGCTCAAGAACCGCACTAAGGCCATGGCCGTGCTGCGTGCCAGGCTGCTCCGTTCCGAGCAGGAGAAGCAAGAAGCACAGATAACCCAGACCCGGCGCTCTCAGGTCGGCACCGGTGAGCGTTCGGAGAAGATCCGTACTTATAACTTCCCACAGGACCGCCTCACCGATCACCGCATCGGGACAAGCTGGCATAACCTGCCCGGCATTCTGGACGGCGAGATCGACGCGATTATCGATGCCGTGGCCACCGCCGACCAGGCGGAAAAGCTTCAGCAGGAACTGTCGGCGCCAGTCGAATCCGGAGCCGGCGGATAAGCATGGCATCGCCAGCACATAGCTCTACCAAGAAGAGCGGGTTCAAGCCTGGAAGCGCCAGTTCTGGGAACGTCAGCCTGACGCTTGGCAGCCTTCTCCGTTTTGGCCGGCATTATCTGGCTGGGCTGGGCCTGGAAGAGGCGGCACTCGAGGCCGAAGTGCTTTTGATGCACCAGGCCGGCATTTCCCGTGCTTACCTGTACTCACACCGGGAAGACGCTGCGCCGGTAGAATTCGGAGTCGCCTATCAAACGCTGCTGGACCGGCGAGCGGCCCGGGAGCCTCTGGCCTACATCACCGGCACCAGGGAGTTCTTTGGATTGGAATTCCGTGTCGATCGTAGAGTGCTGATACCGCGTCCGGAAACGGAGATGCTGGTCGAAGAGTGCTTAGGGCAGCTTGGCCAGGACTCTCGCCCATTCCCCATCCTGGCTGACATTGGCACCGGCAGCGGGGCCATCGCCGTTGCGCTGGCCCATCACCTTCCCGGTGCCCGAGTCTATGCCACAGATATCTCCGCGGAGGCCATCGATGTAGCCTCAATTAACTGTGCCCGGCATGGGGTTCGGGAGCGCGTAACTCTTGTCGAAGGCAACCTCCTGGAGGCGCTCCCCGAGCCGGTGGACGTTATCCTGGCGAATCTTCCCTATGTCCCGAGATCGACCATCTCCACCCTCGCCCCGGAGGTCTCGGTCTATGAGCCCCGGGCTGCGCTGGACGGTGGTGAAGACGGCCTGTATCTCGTCCGGCAACTCCTGTCGCAGACGCCGGGACGCCTCCGGCCGGGCGGACGCTTGCTGCTGGAGATTGGCTCCGGACAGGGCGCCGAGGCGGCGCAGGCCGCCGCTGACGCTATTGCCGGTTCGAGCATACGGGTCATGCGGGACCTGGCCGGGCTGGACCGCCTGCTGGTGATAGAGCTTGCCACCTGACAGAGACATCAGGCCGTCCTACCGCCTGGTGGCGCTGGATGTAGACGATACAATCCTGGACCGGAGCCTCGTGTTCTCGCCAAGGACCAGGGCTGCGGTCCGTGACGTCATCGACGCCGGCTTCATGGTCACCCTGTCCACCGGTCGAATGTTCCAGTCCGCTCTGCCCTATGCCCGGGAACTGGGAATCGACCTGCCCCTCATTTGCTACCAGGGCGCTCTGGTAAAGGACCCGGTCTCCGGTGAGGTACTCTTCCATCAGCCCGTTCCCCTGGAAGCCGCCCGGCAGGTAATTCAGATAGTGCGGCGCTGGGGTCTCCACATCAACGCCTATGTAGACGACAATCTTTACGTGGAGAGGGCGACCCCGGAGGCGGAACGCTACGTGCGGATAGCCAGGGTATCACTCCATGTCGTCGGGGACCTCCTCGCCTTCTTGAAAGCGCCACCTACCAAGCTGGTAGTGGTCAGCGATGAGCCTACCACTGACAAGGTCATTGGCGAGCTGAGGGCGGTATTCGGTGAGACCCTCTACATCACGGAATCGCTCCCGATGTTCTGTGAGATAGCCCATCCGAGGTGCAACAAGGGTACAGCCCTGGAGATGCTGGCAACCCACCTGGGGGTGGCCAGGGAAGAGGTCGTGGCCATCGGCGATGGGCTGAACGACCTGGAGATGGTCGAATGGGCCGGCCTGGGTGTGGCCATGGGCAACGCCCCGCTGGAGCTCAAGTCGGCGGCCGGAATGGTTACCCGCACCGTCCAGGAAGACGGCGCCGCCCAGGCCCTGGAAGAGATATTCCTGGGAGCCCGGACACCACGGTGAACGGCCTCGCTGATACCTTCCAGTCCCCTATACCGTCCGCGCCGGCGCACACCGCGACAGCACCACGGTACGGCGTGACTCAGGTGTCGATGTGAGCGAGCGAACCGTTCCCTCATCCTCCTCTATTCTCGGAAACCGAGATCATAAGGTGAACCGTTACGCCCTGCTGGTCCTGGTTGCCGGTGCGCTGACCATGGCCGGGGCGGCGGGCTTCGCCCGCTACGCCTTCCCCTTGCTTCTTCCTGACATGCGGGAGGCCCTCAATGCCACCTATGGCCATATGGGCATGATGGTCACGGTGAATAATATCGGCTACGTCATTACCGCCTCGCTTGGCGGGTTCATAAGCGCGCGCTACGGTATGCGCAGGGTCATCTTCGTCAGCATGGCGCTCGCCGGCATCATGACCGTCGCTACCGGCCTGGCCCCAGCCATAGAGTTCGCGTTGGTCATGCAGTTCCTGGTCGGGCTGTCCGCCGGAGGCGCGGTCATTCCGGCGATGGGGCTGGCGGGAGGGTCGTTCGAACCGCGCCAGAGGGGCCTCGCTACGGGCATAGTAGTGGCGGGCTTTCCCTTGAGCATGCTTCTGAGCTCGATCTTTCTGCCGGTAGTCCTGTCCGGCCTCGGAGCCGGGTCCTGGAGGTACGGGTGGATAATCCTGGGTGTCCTGGTGATCACCATGGGCACGATAAATCTAATCATCATACGGGACCGCCCGCCCGGACGTGCCGCGGAAAGCGGGCCGGAGGTCCAGCAGGCAACGCCCGCCACTCGAACGAACTGGGGGTTGCTATACAAGAACCGGACCATCTGGCTGTTGTGTGTCATCAATCTTACCATCGGACTGTCGGCTGGCATCTTCACAACTTTCTTCGTGGCCTACCTGGTAGACCAGCGCGGTCTCCCAACGTCTGTCGCAGCCAGCGCCTGGGGACTGGTCGGTCTAATGGGGATAGTAAGCGGCATGTTCTGGGGCTATATATCCGATAAAGCAGGCCGAAGGCTAGGTCTGGCGGCCTGCTACTATTGCTACACGACCGCTATCTTCGTCCTGACCTTTGTAACGATACCGGGAGCGGAATACGCCTCCGGGCTCCTGGGAGGCATGGCCTTTACCGGAGGCATGGCAATCTGCGTCGCCCTCCTGAGCGATACGGTTGGGCCAGGCCTGGCAAGCGCCGGCTTCGGGCTGATCTCTCTCTTCTTCAATGCGGGCCAGGTCATTAGCCCCAGCCTGGCGGGAATCATCATAGACTCTACCGGCACCTTCGTCGCCTCTCTGATTGCCTCCACGCTCCTCTGCTTCCTCTCCGCTACTCTCTGCCTGTTCTTGCGCCCGCCAAAGCTGGAAGACGCCCTCTAAGCGGCGCGCTGGAGGGCTATGCGGTGAGAATTATGCCCTCCCCCACCCTGCTCCCAGATAGCTCTCCTTAAACTCCAAGAACCGCCCCTCGGAGATGCTCCGGCGGATGGCAGCCATGAGATCATGGATGAAGTAGACGTTATGTAGAGTGGCCAGCCGTATGCCCGTTATTTCCTGATTACGGAAGAGGTGGTGCAGGTAGGCGCGACTGAAATCCCGGCAAGTGGGACAGGAGCAATTGGGGTCTATCGGGCCGCGGTCGAGGGCGAACTCGGCGTTAGTTATGCCGATGCGCCAGCGCCGGCGAGGGTCGGAAACCAGGAGCGTGCCGTGGCGGGCCAGCCGTGTGGGCATGGCGCAGTCGAACATGTCGATACCCTGCTCGATTCCCCAGAAGAGGTCTTCGATCTCACCGATGCCCAGCAGGTGGCGAGGCCTCTCCTCCGGCAAGAGTGGGGTGGTCCACCCAACGACCTGGTACATCTCCTGCTTGTCCCTGCCGAGGGAGCCGCCGATGCAATAGCCGTCAAAATGCAGACCGGTCAGGTAATTGGCGCTCTCTTCTCTCAGCTCCCGGTAGACGCCCCCCTGGACGATACCGAAGAGGGCCGGGCGGGTTTCCGGCGGGAGCCTGTGGAACGCCGCCAGGCATCGCTCGGCCCAACGGTGGGTGCGCTCGGTCGAGGCCCGGGTATATCCGTAGCTGACGTGATAGGGGGTGCATTCGTCGAGGGCCACGGCAATATCAGTACCGAGTTGGTGCTGGATGCGGATGCATGACTCCGGCGTCAGCTCGTGCAGCGAGCCATCGATATACGAGCGGAAGGTGACCCCTTCCTCGGTAATGCGTACCATCTGGGCGGGACCCTCTCGCTTGGGCCGGGCCTTGCCCTTTATCTCGTCGGCCACCGAGCCGTGACCCAGACTGAACACCTGAAAGCCACCGGAATCGGTCAGTATGGCGCCCTTCCATCCCATGAAGTCATGTAGGCCGCCAAGCTGGGCCACCGTTTCCTCTCCGGGACGCAGGTGCAGGTGGTAGGTATTGCCCAGAATCATCTGGACACCCATCTCCTCCAGATCGTTGGGAAGAAGCGATTTCACCGAGCCTCCGGTAGCCAGTGGCATGAACACCGGTGTATCGACCGGACCGTGAGGCGTTTCCAGCCTTCCCACCCGTGCCCGGCTCCCGCTATCGCGTTGAATCACCCGAAATTGGATTGCCATGCCACCACTTCCCTACCGAACGACTACAGAGGCTCCACTGTCATTGGAAGCCGAGGGCTGGGTTGGGTAGGATTGCGAGGCGTGGCAATCTCCCCGCCCCACCCCTCTGGATCCCCGCCTTCGCGGGGATGACAGAAGAAGAGCGAGAGATTGCTTCGTTCCTCGCAATGACCAGTTGGCCTACTAGTAATAGCTCGTATTAACGTTTGTCTCCCAGTATGCGCGGTAGGCGGGGTCCCGGCTCCCCAGACAGGCTCCGGCGAGCGGACATTCCGCCGGACAGGCGCCACCCAGGACCTCCACCAGTGAGCAATCTCCGGGCTGGGAACAGCCGGAGCAACAAGGCCCGTGTTCGTAGGAGCAGCAGCTTCGCCCGATGTGCCAGAGGGCCATATCCACGTGGAAGACGCCCCTGCCGGACTCCGCCACGAGGAGGTCACAGGCTTCTTCTATCCGGCTGCGAATCAACTGGTCCAGGTCTTCTCCAACCGGCCTTCTCTCTTTTAGTGTGCGTTCCAGCCCGGCATCAGTCACCCGGACCAGTCCGCTGCGCAGGGCAATCCGCATGATGTGATAATCGACAGGCACCCGTAGGAACTCGGGGTCCTGCAAGTCCCAAATGCCCGCGGCTCCGACCATCTCCAGAAAGAGGAAAGCTTTCTTCCGGACCGGGTCCCGATACGGCTCGAAATGGGCCAGCCTCTCGAGGATGCCCCCGGGCCCAGCCAGCCGGCCTGAGCTGCGACGGTAGAGCTCATTGACATCGCCGCCGTATTCGGACAGGAGCGTCCGCGCACATGTGTGAAGCTGTCCCAGGCGCTCTTCCACCCGATCGATGGTGCTTGCGGCTGGGTCAAAGTCATCAGAAAAGATGGAGCGCAGCTCATCGGCTGTGAGCTGGGACAGTCTCCCAGCAGCAAAAAGCTCCAGGCGTCGCCGGCTGGCCGCCTCCAGGTAGTCCCAGCCGCGCAGCCAGCGCCCGCCGATGGTCCCCTGGAGGCTCACGGTATGCTGGCATATTGCCACCAGGTAGAACCAGTAGTTGGCCAGCGCCTGTCCCTCATCGTCCGACTTAGGCAGTGTCAGGGTCCGGCCGGGATCGATATCCAGGGCTCTCAGGCGTTCGGCCAGGGCGCGGGCAGTTCCCGCATCCACTTCGATCATAGTGCAACGTCAGCGGTGATCACCATCTGCTGGACTCGGGCTCCTATCGGAATATCTCTATCGTGCGGCCGGCGGTCTTCCTGCAGGTCCTCAGAGAAGCCGGGTAGCCGGCCGGTCAAGCTTTCCGGAAACATGCGCCAAACCCCGGACAATAGCTACGGCTATCCTCATCTACCCGCGGCCTCGCCTATTGCCCGGCAGACTTGCCGGACGTTCTCCTCGGTTAGCTCGGCGTACATGGGTAGAGAAACGATCTGGCTGGCGTAGGCTTCCGCTACGGGGCATGATCCCGCTTCCTGGCCCAGGTCCCGGTAAGCCTCCTGGAGATGGGTGACGATAGGGTAGTGGACCATGGTGCCCACCCCGGCGGTCGCCAGGCGCTCCTGAAGACGGTCCCGCTCCAGCGTTCTAACCACATAGAGATGATAGACATGCTCGCCGTAGGGCATTTCCAGGGGAGTAACTACCTTGCTCCCTCTCAGCAGCTCTCCATACCATGAGGCCCGCTCACGCCGCGCCCCGTTCCAGGCATCCAGGTGCCTCAGCTTGACCCGCAGTATCGCGGCTTGCATTTCATCAAGTCGGCTATTGAAGCCGCGAATGCTGTGGTAATAGCCCTCTACCTTCCCGTAATTGCGCAGTAGACGCAGCCTGACGGCTACCTCCGGGTCTGCTGTCGAGACGAGACCGCCATCACCGTAGGCGCCCAGGTTCTTGGTGGGGTAGAAGCTGAAACACCCGGCATCCCCAAGGGTCCCCGCCTTCCAGCCATGATAGGTCGCTCCGTGACCCTGGCAGGCGTCCTCTATCACCCTCAGACCGTGCCTCTTAGCAATGTCCAGTATAGGCAGCATGTCAGCCGTCTGGCCGTACAGATGCACAGGCAGGATAGCCCGTGTTTGTGGAGTCAGGGCCTCCTCTATCAGAGCCGGATCGACGTTGTAGGAATCCGGCTGTATGTCGACAAAGACAGGCTTGGCCCCTGCTGCAACGATGGCCGCCACGGTTGGTACCCCGGCGTTCGGAGCGGTTATCACCTCCGCCCCTGCGCCGATATCCAGTGCACGCAGCGCCAGGTGCAGGGCTTCCGTCCCTGAGCCGACGCCAACGGCGTAAGGCACGCCCAGGTAGGAGGCGAACTCCTCTTCGAAGGAGGCCAGCTCTTCGCCCAGAATGAACCAGCCCCGCTTAAGCACCCGGTCAATGGCCTCTTGCACCTCGGCCTGGATAGAACCGTATTGGAGGGTCAGATCGTTGAAGGGAATCATGCCGGCTCCTCCGTCAGAGTTTGGACTGCAACAAGAATCAGGATTATCCTATCAGGTAAGAACCGCTCGAGGCAATGGGGTGTTATGACAGCGCCTGAGGTTTCGGTGCCCTTCCCCTTCTGGCGTTGATCACTTTCAATATCTCAAACCAGGCAATGCTGACCACCCCGGCGCCCAGGGCCACGGCCAGCTCACCCACATGCAAGAAAGCAAGAAGAAACAGGTCTCTTAGCCAGGGGAGATACAACACCAGGCTGAGGAACAAGAGAGCGCCCCCGATCACCCACCATAAGGCCGCGTTGGGCGACCCCAGGGTATCCGGTATGGTGCGGGACCACGATCGGTTGGTAAAGATCAAGGCCAGATTGGCAATGATAAGCGTAGTAAAAGTTAACGCCCGCGCCTCCATCTCGCCCTGTCCACGGTAGAGTGAGATAACGAAAACGCCCAGCACGATTACAAAGACGCTGGCTCCCTGGAGCAGGCTCAGCCCAATGGTCCTGGAACTGAACAGCGGCTCCTCCGGATTCCGGGGCGGACGAGTCATCACGCCTGCCTCTTCCGGCTCCGCTTCGAACACGACCGAACAGGCCGGGTCGATTATCAGCTCTAGAAAGACTATGTGGACCGGCAGCAGCACCAGTGGCCACTGGAAAAGCACCGGCATCAGGGCCATGCCGGCAATGGGCACGTGGATGGCAAACGTGTATGAAACCGCCTTGTGCAGGTTATCGAAGATCCTCCGGCCCATTCTGACAGCACGAACTATAGAAGAGAAGTCATCGTCCAATAACACCAGGGAGGCCGCTTCACGAGCCACATCGGTGCCCCGTCCACCCATAGCAATACCGATGTGGGCTGCCTTGAGCGCCGGCGCGTCGTTCACGCCGTCGCCGGTCATTGCTACGATCTCCCCATTGGACTTGAGGGCATTGACCAGGCGCAACTTCTGCTCCGGCACAACCCGCGCGAAGATGTCGACCGTCCTGATTCGGTGCTCAAGCTCCAGATCGTCCATATCTTCCAGCTCCGGGCCGGTGATGGACTCCTCTACGTGTCGCAAGCCGATCTGCCGGGCGACATACTGAGCGGTGCCCGGATAATCGCCAGTGATCATTACGATTCGTATTCCGGCGGTGTAACACTCCTTGACGGCTTCGGCCACACCCGGGCGGACGGGATCGACCAGCCCGATCAGGCCCAGGAACTCAAACTTGAAGGCATGCTGCTCGTGTGGCAGAGGCTCAGGCTTGAAATGCGCCCTGGCAACGCCAAGCATCCGCATACCTTCACCCGCCATGGATTCAATCTGCCTCGTCAGGACTTCCATCTCACCATGGCTGAAGTGGCACAGGTCGGCGACTGCCTCCGGCGCACCTTTTGCAGCGATCACATACTCCCCGCCCTCGGGGGACTTCCAGACGTGCGATAGTGCCAGCAGGCGCTCCGACAAGGGGTACTCGCGGACCAGCGTCCAGTCGGCATGAAGGTGCTCCGTTCGGGCCAGTGTCGTATCGCCGAGATGGTGTATGGCCTTCTCCATCGGATCGAAGGGGTCCCGCTGGCTGGCCAGAACACTGAATTCCACCAGCTCATGGAAACCCTCCGGAAGAGACCCGTGCGAATGCCGGTCTACGTCGTAGAACTCCCGCCCGTTGAAGATCTTGCCAACAGTCATGCGGTTGAAGGTAATGGTCCCTGTCTTATCGACACAGAGAACGGTCGTCTCTCCCAGCATCTCAACGGCAGGCACCCGCCGGGTAAGCACGCGGCTCTGGGAAATGCGCCAGGCGCCGAGGGCCAGAAAGACGGTGAGTATTACCGGTAGCTCTTCGGGCAGCAACGCCATGGCCGTAGCGATACCGGCGAGAAACCCATCCAGCCAGTTGCCCCTGGTCAGACCGTAAACGATCACAACTAGTGTACAGAGCAAGAGACCTGCAGCAGCGAGAAGTCCGACCCACCCCCTGGTCTCCCTCTGGAGGCCGGTCTCCTCAATCCGCACACCCTCCAGGGCACGGCCGATCTTGCCCATCTCCGTGCGGACGCCAGTAGACAGCACCTGGGCAACGCCCTTGCCCCGTACTACCAGAGTACCGGAATAAACGAAAGGCAGGCCCTCCCCACCGGGACGGCTAATCTCGCCGGTAGCCTCCACAGCAGTCTTTCGCACCGGCACTGATTCTCCGGTCAGCAGGGATTCATCCACGAACAGGTTCATGCAAGAGAGAAGCCCGCCGTCAGCAGGGACGCGGTCGCCCTCAGATAGGACGAGAATATCGCCACGCACTACCTCCCGCCCGGCAATACGCTTCTGCTCACCGTCCCTCATGACCAGTGCACGAGGGCTGGACAGGTCGCGCAGGGCCTCCAGTGCGCGCTCTGTCTTGCGCTCCTGGTAGATAGTGATGCCGATAACCACAATCACGAAGGACAGGAGCATCAGCGCCTCCTGCAGGTCTCCCAGCACCAGGTAGACGGCACCTGCCGCAACCAGGAGCAAGAACATGGGCTCCCGCACAATGTCAAGCGCTATGATGACAAAGCTGCGCCTTGTCGCAGAGGGGATCTCGTTGTAGCCCTCCGTCCGAAGCCTCTGGGATGCTTCGGCCTCGGACAGCCCCTGAATAGTACTGGTGCCGGTGTAGGTAAGCAGTGGTGCTTCCCTCCCCTTCAATCACCCTCTCCTAGCGCGGAACCAAGAGTCGCCTGCAGGCCCCCGACTAGAATCTGAGTGTCCAAGGCCGAAAGCCGGGCCTCGGGATGCATCATAACATAGTACCGTTGGGGCATCTCGCCCTCTTGCACCGTCTTTGCGGCCTCGTCCACCTCTTCTTGCGGCCGGTCCCATTCCGAGAAATTCAGCTCTGCACGTCCCCTGCTAACATCACTCTGCAACATCCAGGAGACTGGGGCGATGTTAGAGTACCATGGCCAGGTGGTCTCGTTGCTATGGCAATCATAGCAGGACCGCACTGCCAGCTCGCGTGTCTGTTGACTGTCCCAGGCCGGTTCCACCCGCACGGGCGGATTCGCATGGTCCCGCCCGTACGGGACCACCTGAATAAGGCCGAACAGGATAACCACTGCAAGAGCAATCCAAAGCGGTGACTTGAACATTGAAGCACCTCCACGACCGGTGGGCCTAGATCAGCACGGGACTGGCGTTACCCCTTACCATCAGGCGCCAGCGAGCGCGGGTAATCTGTCAGCACATCGGGCCCTTCCGGCCCGATCACGATCGTATCTTCGACTCGCACGCCCCATGGGCCGGTGTACAGGCCGCAGTTCCCGACCGATATGACCACGTTCGCGTCCAATGGCGGGGGCGCCTTTTCACCGTGGAAAAAGGCATGACCCGGCGGAAGAGGCGATTCCTCGAATTCGATCCCGACGCCGTGTATCGGAGGCCCGAATATGTGCTCGGCGTGGCCGGCCTCTTTAAGATTCCCTTGCATCGTCTGCTCGAGATCGACCATGCCGACTCCTGCCCTCGCTCTGGCTATGGTCTCTTGCTGAGCCTTCAGGTAGACGTCGTAGGCGGCCTGTTGGTCCGGGGTTGGAGTGCCAGCGCAGACGGTCCGGCAGATGTCTGCGCTGTAACCATTTACGATAGGGTGAATGTCGATCATGACCAGGTCGCCTGACTCCAGCTTGCGTAGCGAGGGGAGGCCATGCGCGATATTGGTGCGCGGACCGGAAGACACGTAGCTGCGCCAGAATTCCTCGGCGCCGGCCTGGCGCATAGCGTACTCTGCCTCGGCCGCGACCTGGCTCTCAGTGACACCCGGCCTGACCGCCCTTATGGCTGCACCCATTCCAGCCGAAGCGACCCTGGCAGCCGCCCGGATGCGGTCGATCTCACCGGGCTCCTTCACGCTGCGTAGCTCAGAGAAGATGTGGGTGCAGTTGGCTACCGTCACACCCTCCGGCTTGGCATGCTCGTGCGTCACCATCCCCATCATCGATTGGGTCAGGTAGGTGTATTCCAGACCCACCACGCCCCGGTCAATGTCGAAATGTTTGAAGTGGTGGGCAATAGAGTGAATCATCCCAACCTCGTCTTCGAACCCGGCTAGCAGGTCAAAGTGAGCAAGGCGACGGACGTCCTCTACATCGGTCATGGGCACGCCCAGAGCAACCTGGCCATCCTGAGTAACCATTGCGTAGGCACAAAGCCGGCCGTCTCCCGTCAGGTAGAACATATTGGCTGGCTTGGTAAGCAGCAAGGCATCCATGCCGGCAGCCTTCATCATGTACCCACATTTCTCCAGCCTCTCTTCGTAAGGACTATCAGTCATCCGATACCTCCCTTTTCAGGCCAGACCAGCGCGAGGGTCGAGGCCCTGCATATTCAATATCCGTCAGCGAAGGGCCGCTAACATCTGGCTACTGTGTGACCCATCCTCCGTCGATGGGCATAGCATGCCCTAGAATGAACGATGCGGCATCTGAGCACAGCCAAACTACTGCCGAGGCGATCTCATCCGGCTCTCCAATCCGGCCGATCGGGTGGGCCGCGTCGATGGTGGCCCTCATCTCCGGCTGCTCGGAAACGACCCGATCGATCATCGGTGTGCGGATGGCTCCCGGGCACACTGCGTTTATGCGGATACCTGATTTCGCGTAGTCCAGCGCCGCGGAACGTGTAAGCTGCACGACACCCCCCTTAGAGGCACAGTAGGCAGCCGCATTCCTGGTCCCGACCAGGCCAGCCACTGAAGACATGTTGACAATGGCGCCTTTCCCTTGCTTAAGCATCTCCGGAATCTCGTACTTCATGCAGAGCCATACGCCCTTGAGATTGATCCCGATTACCCGGTCCCAGTTCTCCTCAGTACATTCTACTGCCGGGACCATCTGGCCCTCGATGCCAGCATTATTGAAGGCGAAGTCAAGCCGTCCGTAGGTCTCCACGGTCCTGCCGACCATGGCCTGCACGTCGGCCGGGCGGGAGACATCGGTCCTGACAAAGATTGCCTGACCCCCAATCTCGTTGATCATACGGACCGTCCTCTCGCCACCCTCCATGGAGACATCGGCCACCAGGACATTGGCACCGTAACGGGCAAAAGCAAGTGAAGTAGCCATTCCTATCCCCGATCCTGCGCCGGTCACCAGGGCCACTTTACCATCAAACTGTCCACCCATTGTTACACCTCCACAACCGCTTGCTGCTTAACACGGAGCAGGCGCCAGGTTCCAGGCATTGCAGGACAAGGTCTCCGGAATCAATGGGCCTGAAGAGGAGAACCGTTGGCACCGCGCTCATGATTTCTAAGCTCCGGCCCGGGCCTAATGGTTAAGCCCGGATATCCATCACCTGAACCAGGCGGGCGTGAACCGTTGGGCGAAGGAGCGCTCCAGTTCTCCACGGAACTTGGGGTGCGCTATGTCTATGAGAGCCCGGGCCCGCTCGCGCAGGTTCTTCCCATGCAGGTAGGCGACCCCGTATTCAGTCACGACGTAGTGAACATCTCCGCGAGTCGTCACCACACCGGCACCTTCTTTCAGGGCCGGAACGATCCGCGATATGCTTTCGTTTCTTGTCGTGGAAGGCAGGGCCAGTATGGCCTTCCCACCTTTAGAGCGTGACGCTCCGCGCACGAAGTCCAGCTGCCCACCGAAGCCGCTGTATATCAGGTAGCCGATCGAGTCCGAGCACACCTGCCCGGTCAGGTCGACCTCGATAGCTGAGTTAATCGCCACCATGTTGTCGTTCTGGGAGATTATGTATGGGTCATTGGTATGGTCGACAGGATGTATCTCGAAGGCTGGATTATTATCTGCAAACTGGTACAACTCTTTGGATCCCAGCAGGAAAGTCGCTACGACCTTGCCGGGGTGCAATGTCTTCCTGGCGCCAGTGATGACGCCGGCTTGCATCAACTCCATCACGCCGTCGCTCACCATCTCGGTATGCATGCCCAGATGCTTCCGGTCCCGCAGTTGGTTCAGCACGGCATTGGGGATGCCCCCAATGCCCGCCTGTATAGTCGCCCCATCTTCAACCATCCCTGCGATGAACTTGCCAATATGCTCCTCGACCGGTCCCGGAGGCTCAGGCTGCAGCTCGAGCAGGTCCTGAGATACCTCGGTGATCCGGGCAACCCTGGAGAAATGGACGAAGGAATTGCCCAGCGTGCGCGGCATCTTCTCGTTAACCTGGGCGACGATAGTCGTCGCGGACTCGATCGCTGCAAGGGTCGACAGGCACTCCGCTCCGAGGCTCAGGAAGCCATGCTCGTCCGGCAAGGAGGTGTGTATTAGCGCAACATCAACGGGCATCTCCGTCCGCAGCAGGCGTGGAATGTCTGACAGGATAATGGGGATGTAGTCCGCCCGGCCGGTCCGGACTGCCTCACGGTCGGCAGGACCGACGAAGAAGGAATTGTGCCGGAAGTGGCCCTCCATCTCCACGCCCGAGAGCGGGTCTTCACGGCCCTGGCCGAGCAGAAGAACGTGAATCGCTTCCACGTTGCGAAGCTCGTCCTTGCGTCGCGCCAGGGCGTCGAGCAAGGCGAAAGGCGTCGCGGCGTTACCGCTCACATAGATTCGCTGCGAGCTCTTGATTACCGAGACCGCCTCGTCCGGCCCGCAGACCCTCCGGCGGTAGTCATCAAGCCAGGTTATAGCAATCGCTCCAGGGGAGAGTATTCAAAAACGTGCTCTCTGGCCAGATACTCTTGGGTAACCCGCCCTGCATGGACCGGCACACCGCTGGCCAGGTCCGGCATCGTCCGGAGGGATTCGGTAAGTCCCTGTTCAGTCAGGGCCTTTAGATAGGGAAGAGCAGCGTTGGTCAGGGCATGGCTCGCCGTGCGGGCGACCAGGCTGCTGACATTGGGCATGCAGAAGTGCCAGACACCTTCCTCCATGTAAGTGTATTCTTCGCTCGGTGTCGGGCGAGACGTCTCAATACAACCTCCGCTGTCGATAGCGAAGTCCATGATCACGGCGCCGGGCGCCATCGTACGGACCATTTCCCGGGTCACCAGCACGGGGGCACGCCCCGTCGGGACCAGGACCGCCCCAATCAGGACATCGGCGAAACGAACAAACTTCTCGATATTGGAGCGGGTTGCCAGCGCCGTTACGACGGTCCCACCGAAGAGCCGGTCGAGCTCCTCCAGGCGGCGACGCCTCTCGATAACGTAGACCATGGCGCCGACACCTCTCACCGCCCGTGCCGCGTGATACCCCAGTGTACCGGCTCCAAGTATCACCACATCGGCCGGGGGGATGCCGGGGATACCTACAAGCAGCGTGCCACGTCCTCGCTCCAGAAGCCGGCCGGCAAGTTGAGGAACCATCTTGCCCGCAATCTGGCTGGTCGGCCTCAAGACGGGATGCCCGCCATCGGGCTCCTCGATCTGCTCGTAGGCTATTGCCGTGACCCTCCTCTGCAAGAGGGCCTTGAGGAGGCTCTGGGGAGCCGTGATCAGATGCTGGAAACTGGCGAGGATGTGGCCCTCTCGCAATAGCGAAAGCTCCTCATCCCTCACGCGTCCGATCTTGCATACCATGTCGGCCCTCTGGAAGGCTTCTTCGTGTGACAGGATGATCTGGGCGCCGGCCTCCTCGTAGTCCCTATCGGAGAACTGAGCCCCGTTTCCGGCCCCGCTCTCGACAACCACCCTGGTGCCCTGTTCCACAAGCTCGGCAGCGCCGGCGGGTGACAGGCCAACCCGGCGCTCCCCAGGCAGGGTCTCTTTCGGCACACCAACTATCAATGCTTCATCTCTCCAAGACGACGGCCCAGCCGCCGTCAATATATATGATACGCTTGCCACAAGTCTTAAACATAGCAAAGCGAAAACCTTACAAACAAGTCAGCGGGTGGATGTGCCGAGATTTGACAGGGCGCCGGTCGGGGACTAGCATATGGGCATCCAGATTGCCGGGAGCCGGCTGGACGCTCGAATTTATGGAGATGTAAGGTGATATGAAAGTACTAGCCATCGTTGGAAGCCCCAGGACCGGGGGCAATAGTGAGATATTGACCAGACATACCCTGGATGTGATCAGCGAGTCCGGCCTGGAGACGGAAATGGTGAGCCTGATCGGACTGGATATCGCCCCTTGCGACGGCTGCCAGGCCTGCGCCGAGGGGAACGGGTGCATCGTCGAGGACGACTTGCAGCCGCTGTACAAGAAGATGGTGGAGTCCCAGGGGATTATCCTCTCATCACCCGTCTATTTCGGCTCGGCTACGGCAAGGATTAAGATGGTCATGGAGCGGGCCGGCTACATCGCCCTTAGAAGCGGCAATCCCTTCGCAGGGAAGATCGGCTCCCCATTAGTGGTAGGCCGCCGGGCGGGCCATAACTTCACCTACTCGCAGCTCATGCAGTGGTTCATCGTCCTGGGCATGGTCGTGCCCGGCGCCTCGTACTGGCCTGTCGCTATCGGCCGGGGCAAGGGAGAGGTCGAGTCCGATGCTGAAGGGGTCGAGACGGCCAGGAGCCTGGGAATGAACATGGCAACGTTGATCAAGGCCGTATGCACAGCCGAAGGAGGCTCACTCAAGTTCAGCGGCATGCACCGTTAAGTAGGAGGGATCTCTTGCAGCCACTAGAGGGAGTCCGGGTACTCGACGCCACGAAGCTCTTGCCGGGGGGCTATTGCACCCTGATGCTGGCCGATCTCGGCGCAGAGGTAATCCGCGTCGATGACCCGGCCGAGGTCGACCATTCCCGGTGGGGGTCAGACCTCGCCAGGCAGGACCGGGCATACTACCAGACTCTGCATCGCAATAAGAAGAGCATCGTCCTTGATCTGAAGAATCCGCAGGGCCGGGAGGCGCTGCTTCGCGCGGCCGCTACGGCCGACATATTCCTCGAAAGCTACCGGCCGGACGTAAAAGAGCGGCTGGGGATCGGTTACTCCGACCTCAAAGCCGTTAACCCCCGCATTATCTACTGTTCCATCAGTGGCTATGGCCAGGAGGGACCCTACCGGAACAGGGTCGGCCATGATATCAATTACCAGGCCCTGGGAGGCGTTCTGGCGACCACCGGGGCAGCCGGAGGCCCGCCGGTAGTGCCGGGGGTACAGGTGGCCGATCTCGGAGCCGCCGCCATGTTCGCTGCCGTGTCCATCCTGGCCGCGCTACAGGGTCGTGAGAGGACCGGACGCGGCCAGTATATCGACCTGGCGATGCTGGACGGTGTGGTGTCATGGCTCCAGGTAGCCGCCGCAGAGTACCTCGGTCTGGGACGCACCCAGCGCCGGGGGAAGATGTGGCTCTCGGGGAAATGGGCCTGCTACACAGTCTACTGCACCCGCGGTGGCGGCTATCTTTCCCTCGGAGCCCTGGAGCCCAAGTTCTGGGCGCGCTTCTGCCGGGCCCTGGGATTGGACAGTCTCATCGAGGACCAATATGTCGACGAGAAACAGGAGGAGATCCGTTCTCGGGTCCAGGCCATCCTTCTGGAGCGGACCCGGGACGAATGGATGGACTTCCTGGCCGGCCAGGAGATCTGCTGCGAGCCGGTCCTGGAGGTCGAGGAGGCTCTGGAGCATCCCCAGATCAAACTCCGGGGACTGGTCCATGAGGTAGAGACAGCCGGCGGCGAAGTGATCAAGCTGCTGGGGACGCCCTTCTCGGCCATGGCCGGAAAGACAGCGTCGCCGCCCGAGATAGGCCAGCACACTCAGGAGGTCCTCGCAGCACTGGGCTACGGGGAAGAGGAAATGCACCGCATGGCGGACGCGGGCGTCATCTACCAGAGGGAAGGGTAACAAATGTCAGTACTATTACAGGACATCGTCGGGACCAGGAGGGCCAGAATACTCTACGGCCTAACGGCGTGCCATCTGGTAAACGACTTCTACTCAATGATCTTCCCGGTATTCCTGTTTTCGTTGATCAGGGCCTTTGGACTTAGCAATCTGGAGGCCGGGATCGTAACCTTCGCCAACGTCTTTACCTCCGCCATCTTCCAGCCCACGATCGGCTACTATGCGGACCTGCACCAGAAGCGCAAGACCGCTCTTCTAGTAGGGCTGGTCCTCTGCGGCATCAGCATGGCCGTGATGGGTCTGTCCGCTGGGCTGGGATACGGCATGCTGTTGATAGCTGCCATAATGCTGGGACTGGCCGGCAGTGCCTATCATCCCCAGAGCACCAACATTCTGGCCTACTTCTTCCCTCAGAGCCGGGGCAAGGCATCCGGCATCCATGGCATCGGCAATGCCCTGGGGTTTGTCTCCGTTTTCCTGGTCGGAGGCCTCTTTATCGGTGCGCTGGGCTGGCAACAAGCAGCCTATATCATGATCGTTCCCGGCATTATCGCCGGCCTGGCCGGGGCGTTCCTATTCGAGGAACCAGCCAGTGTCGGGGGCCGGGGCGCTCTCAAGGGGATCAGCCGGCCACTGGTCCTGCTTACTGCAGTCAACGGCTTCAATATGATGGTGTTCATGGGCTTTGTGTCCTTCCTCCCAACTTTCCTGAGCGTGAACGGGGGTCTGGCCGTGACCACCGCCAATATCCTGGTGGGACTCATGCTCCTCCCGGCCCTGGGTGCGCAGCCCCTGGGAGGCATCCTCTCAGACCGGATCGGGCGGCGCAGCGTGATACTCCTGTCTCTCACGCTGGTGGGCGCCTCGGTGATAGCATTTGGCTTCGTTGCCCTCTTCTCGACCTGGGCGTTGTGGCAGATTGTCCTGTTGTCCCTTCTGGCGGCGGTGATCTTTTCGTCGCTCCTGTTCATGTCACCGGTAGCGCTGATGTTCGCCTCTGAACTGGCGGTTGGTGAGCGCCGCGGCACGACGGTAGGGGTGGTCTGGGGCATGTCTATCGCTATGGGAGCGCTTACCCCGCCCCTGGTGGGAGGGCTGAGCGATGCTGTTGGCTACCCCCTGGCATTCTTGTCGCTGGCCGTGCTCTCGGTGATAGGCATCGCCCTGGGACTCAGGTTACCGGGCAAGAAAACCAGGTGAGGTGAGCATTTGACTACCCCCAGTGACAGCATCCTGGACGGATCTATGGGCAGGGCCGGGGCCGTGATCCAGAGGCACGCCTGGGTCATCGTGGTGGCGGGTTTCCTGGTCACTTGGACCACACTCGGCAGCGGGCGCTATCTGTACCAGGTCATAATGCCCACCATGAAAGACAGCCTGGGGTTGAGCTACGCCCCGGCGGGCGCCCTGGCATCAGCGATAATGATCGGGTACCTTGTCTCCTGTCTCGTGAGCGGCGTCATGGCCGTGAAGTTCGGGTCGAGGCTGATAATCAGCCTGTCTACACTGGCAGCCGGGGCGGCGATGGTCGGCCTGGTATTTACATCATGGTATCCTCTGGTATTCTTCCTGATGCTGGTGACCGGCATGGGCGCAGGAGGCGCTTATATCCCTACCACCGGACTGGTGGCCGCCTGGTTCCCACCGGAACGGCGGGGTATGTTCATGAGCATAACCACCGTCGGCGCCAACTTCGGTATCCTCTCAGCGGCGGGCCTCGGGCCACGCATAGTGGAAGCATACGGTGGCGCCGGCTGGCGACCGGCCTGGATGTATTTTGGCCTGGCGGCGATTGGCACCGGAATAATTGCCATGCTTGGCATGCGTGACAGACCGGCGCAGAACAAGGCGCAGACCGGGCAGCCCGCCGCCAGCGCCAGACCGGCTATCCTGAGCTGGGGAACGGTGTTCCAGAACCGGTCGATGATCTGGCTCACGCTGGCTTATCTCTGCCATGGGCTCTTTTCAGTCTACCTGGCATTCCTGAGCGCCTTCGCAACTCGTAGCCTGGGCTACTCAATCGAGTTTGCAGCTAACATCTGGACCCTGATTGCCATTATGGCAGTCATCAGCTATGTCGTCTGGGGGTATCTATCGGACCGCTGGGGGCGCAAGGAGGCTCTGATACCATGCGCTCTCCTGCTCCTGGCCAGCATACTGATACCCGTCTTTCGCCAGGACCCGCTCAGCCTGATAATCTCCGCCTTTCTCTTTGGAGCCGCCTATACCGGCCCAATGACGATCATCACGGTGACCGCCGGCGACCTTGTCGGGCCAGCCATGGCCGCGGCTGCCATGGGGCTGGTGACCATGGGCCACGGGATCGGACAAATGGCCGGACCGGCCATTGGCGGGGTGCTTATCGACATGAGCGGATCGTTCTACCCCGGGTTCCTGCTTTCCGCCGCCGGCATTGCTGCCGAGATTGTCATTATTTCCAGGCTGGCGCTCCCCAGGCACCACGGGCGTGGAGCGAGATAGGCAGTTGACCACCCCCTCGGACAGCGTCCTGAACGAATCCTTCAACAAGGCTGGCGCCGTGATCCAGCGGTACGCCTGGGTTATCGTGGTATCCGGCTTCCTGGTTACCTGGGTGAGCATCGGCAGTGGACGCTATCTGTACCAGGTTATACTGCCCGCTATGAAAGACAGCCTGGGGCTGAGTTACGCTCCGGCAGGCGCCCTGGCATCGGCCATTATGGCCGGGTACCTCATCTCATGTCTATTGAGCGGCGTTCTGGCTGTCCGGTTCGGCTCGCGAGTGATTATCGGCGCTTCCACGCTGGCAGTCGGGCTGGCTATGCTGGGACAGGCTTTCGCGTCCTGGTACCCTCTGGTGTTCTTCCTGATGCTGGTAATCGGCATCGGAGCGGGAGGCGCTTATATCCCTACCACCGGACTGGTGGCCGCCTGGTTCCCACCGGAGCGCCGGGGTATGTTCATGAGCATAACCACCGTCGGCGCCAACTGGGGGATCCTGGCGACGGCGATTATCGCCCCGCGTATTCTGGAGGCCCACGGGGGCGCCGGGTGGCGTCCGGCGTGGACCTATTTCGGCATATCGGCGGTTGCCGTCGGAGCGATTGCACTGGCCTTTATCCGGGAAGGGCCACTGCGGAAGAAAGAGCAGGCGGGGCAGCCGGCCTCTAATGCCACACCGATAACCAGGAGCTGGGGGGCTGTATTCCAGAACCGGTCGATGCTGGGACTCACCGGCGCTTACCTCTGTCACGGGTTCTTCTCGGTCTACCTGGTCTTCCTGAGCGCCTTTCTAACCAGGGGGCTGGGTTATAGCACCGAGTTTGCCGGAAACCTCTGGACCCTGGTGTCGATCATGTCGGTAATAAGCCTGATACCATGGGGATACCTCTCAGACAGGTTCGGACGCAAGGAAGCCTTGATCCCATGTGCCACGATGCTCCTGGCAGGCATCCTGATACCCGTGTTCCGGCAGGATATTCCCAGCCTGATCCTCTCGGCGTTTCTGTTCGGTACTGCCTACGTAGGTCCGATGACTATAATCACCGTAGCCGCCGGCGATCTTGTCGGGCCGGCTATGGCCGCGGCTGCCATGGGGCTGGTGACCATGGGACACGGGATCGGGCAGGTGGCTGGCCCGGGTATTGGCGGGGTGCTCATCGACATGAGCGGATCGTTCTACCCGGGGTTCCTGTTAGCCGCCGCTGGCATTGCCGGCGAGATCGTCATAATCTCTAAGATAGCGATTCCAAGGGTGAGACGAGAGGCCTAATACCAACTGTCTCTGGTCAGGCCCCAAATTGGCAGCCCGTAGTCGAAGCTCTAGAGCTTCGACTACGGGCTGCCAGTTCATGCTCTCTCTGACAGCAAACGGTCTAAAGGGCTCAAAGTGCCGGCAAGAGAGAGGTAGTCCGGGAGAACAGGGTAGTTACAACGGTTTCAGATTACCCTGGCCTTACCGCTGCCATCCGCTTCCGCGGCCGGGGTATTGTTCGTCAGAAGGCTGTCTAGCCACCGGCCGTCCACCGTCTCGTGGACCAGAAGCTCATCTACCAGCATGTCGAGCAGGTGGCGGTAATTCAGGAGCGTCTCTTGCGCCTGGGCGTGCGCTTCTTCGACCAGCCTGCGCACGGCGGTATCGAGCCTCTCTGCGGTCGCATCGCCATACTCGCGAGGCTGCTGGATCTCCCGCCCCAGGAACGGGTGGACATCCTCAACGCCGTAGAACACCGGACCGAGCTCTTCACTCATACCCCAGCGGCCGACCATGCGCCGCGCCAGGCTGCTGGCTTCTTTCAGGTCGTTTTCAGCGCCCGTGCTCGGTTGTCCGAAGGCCAGTTCCTCAGCGGCCCTCCCCCCCAACATCACTGATAGACGCCCGATAAGGTAATCCTTGAGATAATTGCGGCGGTCTTCCTCCGGGAGCTGTTCGGTCACCCCCAGGGCGCGTCCCCGGGGAATAATGGTCACCTTGCTGACGGGGTCCGCCCCCGGGGTAAGCTTGGCCACCAGGGCATGGCCTCCTTCATGGTAAGCGACGACCCGGCGCTCCATTTCGTTCAGAAGGCCGGCCTGGCGCGTCCCCAGTATTATCTTGTCCATCGCCTCGTCAAAGTCTTCCATGCATACTTCGGTCCCGCCGCGACGAGCTGCGGTTAGCGCGGCCTCGTTCGCCAGGTTCGCCAGATCGGCCCCGGAAAACCCGGGGGTCCGGCGTGCCAGGACAGCGATGTCAAAGCCGGAGCCTAGCTTCAGCGGCCTGGTGTGAATCTTCAGGATTGCCTCGCGTCCCGCCCGGTCCGGGAGACTGACGGTCACCTGCCGGTCAAACCTCCCTGGCCTCAGCAGGGCGGGATCAAGAACGTCCGGACGGTTAGTAGCCGCAATAACAATTACGTTGGTCTCCTCGTCGAATCCATCCATCTCTACCAGCAACTGGTTCAGGGTCTGCTCACGCTCATCGCTGCCTCCACCGAGCCCTGCCCCCCTCTGGCGTCCGACTGCATCCAGCTCATCCACGAAGACGATAGAGGGAGCCTCCGCCTTGGCCCTGGCAAAGAGGTCACGGACACGGCTTGCGCCCACGCCAACGAACATCTCCACAAACTCAGATGCCGAGATATTAAAGAACGGGACGCGGGCCTCGCCGGCCACGGCGCGGGCGAGAAGCGTCTTCCCGGTCCCCGGAGGCCCGACCAACAACACGCCGCGAGGTAAGCGGGCGCCAAGCGAGCGGTAACGCTGGGGATGCATCAAGAAGTCCACGACCTGCTGAAGCTCCCCCTTGGCCTCATCCTCTCCCGCCACATCGGCGAAGGTGATACCCGGCCGCTCCCGGTTGTAGACGCGCGCCTGGCTGCCGCTGAACTTGAAAACCGACTGTTGCCCTCCCTGGGCCTGCCTCATCATGAAAATCAGCAGCCCGACGAAGAACAGCATCGGCAGCACACTGACCGCCAGGTCCGCCAAGAACGAGCTTCCGCCGGTCTCTACAGCCGAGATAGTCACTGCCTGCTGTTGGAGGAGAGGCAGAAGATCAGCGTTGCCTCCAGTTGGGACCACCGTGGTGAACTGGGTGTAGCTTTGGGGTCCGATCCCACTGGACGATTGGCCGGGAGTAGTCTCTGTGGTCCCGTCAGGATTAGGAGGCGCCGGTATAGCATTCTTAAGGGTACCGTTGATCGTCTGATCCTTGAACGTCACGGTCGCCACATTGCCGGCACGGAGCTGTTCCAGGAAGGCGGTGTAAGAGAGCGTCGCGCTGGGAGTCGTCTTCGGCACTGCCAGTGCGTAGACGTTCCAGAACAGGAGAGCCATCAGGACGAGCCACCAGACCCACGAGGGTAGAAACGACCGGCCGGGGGACGGCTTTTGCGAAGAGCCCCCACCTTGATTCTGTTGGTTATTGCGGTTCGGTGGCATACTCATATGTGCGCCTTGTCTATACATTATACAAGCCACCGAGCAGGATTACACATATCTATTTGCCCATGAACGCGCCGGCAGGGTACGGAGAAGGCTAATTTCATCGTACAGACGGGTCCGGTGGACGGGACAAAGGGTGAAGCTTTGTAATAGAACTGCAAGGTTTGCAGGTAGGAATGTCCTTGATAGGCTTCTCTATCGCCACTAGACTGAAAGAGACGATTACCAGTACCAAGCGCTTTACGATCTCTCCGGTTTCGAAAACCGCATAGGGGGATGGGATGAGGACTTACTCGCATCATCTGATGGGCGCCAACTCGGTGCTCCTGATCTTGGCGCTTCTCCTGACTACTGCTGGCTTCGCCTGCCAGCCACCGACCGCCGTGCAACAGACGCAACCCGGAGCGGTCAACGATTCCGAGCGGTCAACTGCCGGAGGATCCCCGCCGGCAGGCCCCGGAACGCAGCCGAGGCCTGCAGTAGCGGGTGAGTTCACCACGGCGATACGCGAAGTGGTGCAGATGGTCAGACCGGCGGTAGTGCAGATAACCAACGAGCAGGTGCAGGCTGACCAGTTTAATCAGCCATTCAGTGTACCGGCCGGGGTGGGATCGGGTGTTATCTATGACACCCAGGGCCATATCCTGACCAACAACCACGTGATCGAGGGGGCAGAGAACCTACTGGTGGCGCTGCCTGATGGGCGCTCCTTCGAAGGCAGGCTGGTCGGGGCTGACCCGTTTACCGACCTGGCGGTAGTCCAGATAACTAACGATGGCAATCTGCCGGTTGCTCCGATCGGTGACTCCACCAGGATGCAGGTAGGCGACTGGGTAGTGGCTATCGGCAATGCCCTGGCGCTGGAGGGTGGACCAACCGTCACCACCGGCGTGGTTAGCGCCATGAACCGTGCAGTACAAGAGCCGGGTAACAGCCAGGGAGGCCCTCAAGGGCCCTTCCTGTTTGACCTGGTACAAACCGATGCCCCAATTAACCCGGGCAATTCGGGAGGGCCTCTGGTCAACTTAAGCGGAGAGGTAATTGGCATTAACACCCTGGTAGCCGGACAGGCAGAGCCCGGAGTACCCGCCCAGGGGATCGGGTTTGCAATAGCCGTTAATACCGCCAAGCCAATAGCCGACCAGCTTGTCACATCAGGCCGGGTAGTCCATCCCTTCCTCGGCATTAGCTATACGCCACTTAACCCCGCTATCGCCTCTCACCTGGGGATCGACCAGAAGCAGGGAGTACTGGTATCTTCCGTGGTAAACGGGTCACCTGCTGCTGAGGCCGGACTGAAGGCACGGGATGTAATCACCGCCATAAACGATACCGCCCTTAAGACCGACTCCGACCTGGCCCAGACTATCGACAAGCACGCGCCAGGAGACGTGGTCACCCTGACCGTACACCGGGGAACAACGCAGTCCAGCGTCAGGGTTACGCTGGGAGAGCGTCCGGCTCCAGCTCCGGCTCCGGCTCCGTAGGCCCGGCTACAGTAGGGGCGATGGCACTGCCTCGCCCGCGGGCTGCATAATCAACCGTGCGCCTCATGGCTCATGCGGCCCATGAGACCAACCGCGGGTGCCAGTTGGTTGGTAGGCAGCACCCATGAACGGATGCGGACAGATCGTTGATTGGGTGCCGCATGGGGCACCGCTCCGGCGCTAAAGCGACCGGGCTAAGACGACCAAGCCCACTTAAGGGGCTGAGGCTTACGCCAGACGCCTCAACAAAGGCTAACCATCAGGAAATACTGCCCCTCAACCGTCCACTAATACTCGCTACGGACAATGAGACCCTCTACGGGATTATCCGCAGGATACGGTCGTCGGCCGAGGCTGGGGCGCCCCGGCCATCCCGGTTGCTGGTGCTGAAATAAAGGAAACCGTCAGTCCCTTGCGCTACGTCACGCAGCCGGCCGAACTCCCCCTGGAACAGGCGCTCGTTTGACCCCACCTGATCGAGCTGTGGGCCTGTCAGCACCACCCGGTGCAAGTGCTGTCCGATGAGGGCGGTGAAGAACAGGCTACCCTGCCATGGAGACAACTGACTCCCGCTATAGAAGGTGGCGCCGCCGGGAGCAACGGCCGGGTTGAATAGGAGGATCGGATCGATGAAGTCAGGCGATCCGCCCCGTCCAACGATCACCGGCCAGCCGTAGTTGCCGCCCGCCCGAATGACGTTCACTTCATCGTTTCCCGACGGCCCGTGCTCCGTGCTAAAGAGCTGACCTGTCGCGGGGTGCCAGGCGAGGCCCTGCGGATTGCGATGGCCGTAGGAGTAGATTGGCGACCCAGGGAATGGATTGTCGCCCGGGATGGAGCCATCCGGATTGATCCGTAAGATCTTGCCTCCCAGAGAACTGAGGCTTTGCGAGAGAGACGTGTTCCCGGCATCGCCCTGCGTCACGTACAGCTTGCCGTCCGGCCCGAACTTGACCCGGCCTCCGTCGTGTATGGACCCGGCCGGCAGGTCATCCAGGATCACAACCTCGTTGCCGGCTCTCCCCTGGCTCTCAGTGAGGCGGGACACCCGATTCTTCAGATTTCCGGCCTGGTCCCGCAAGGTGTACATCACATAGAGGAACCCGTTCTGCTGGAACGCCGGGTCCAACGCCAGGCCCATCAGCCCGGATTCCGAGGTCTGCGCAGCCGGGAGCTGGGCGACATGCTCCGGCTGCAACTGGCCCCCAGAGATCACGCGTATGCGTCCCGGCCGTTCCGTGAAGAAGAGGCGGCCGTCCGGAGCGAAGGCCAGCGCCCACGGCGTCTGCAGGCCGGAAGCAACCACCTCTACTCTCGGTGCGAACGGGCCGGCTGGCGCCGGAGGATCGATGGGAACGAGCGCACCTGTGTCCGGCAGAAGTCCCACCTCCTTGGCGATATCGCCGCCGAGGGCGACAGTCACCTGCCCGGCGGCGGCCCACGGGACGTCCACCTGCCACTGCTGGAAGACCACCCGCTGCGCCCGCACGACCAGCAGGATGCCCATGTCGGTTACGGCGGAGGTTGGCAGCCCGTTGGACTGTACCGGATCGCCCACGACGTCAAAATACGCCGCCCTGATCGCCGGGGTAGCATCCAGCAGGGCGAGCCTCTCCGTCACTATCTGGTCGAAGGGCTTTCCGGCCTCGTCGAACGTTCCCGGCTTGGGGACCTGCCGCGCTGACAGAAGGAAATCGTCATGCCCCGTGGAGGTCATAAGATCGAACACGTTCACGAAGGCCACCGTGCCGGTCTCCGGCCTCCATTGGAAGACCACTCGCTGGAAAGTCTGAGACACGAACCCATCCCAGGTGAAGCGCTGGGAGATGGGGAACCCCACGGCCTGGACCCCGCCGAAACGCTGGAACTCGCTCCAGAAGGAAGCGGCCTGGTCGTCCGTGACCGTGAACCCCTTGCCGGTACCGCCGCCGGCCTGGCTGAAGAAGTGCCCGCCGGCTACATCGAAGTCCTCAGGCTGGGTGAAGCCGCGGTCCGGCCCCACGAGCACTCCCGCGAGCACCAGGACCACCGCAGCAAACAGATTGACCACACGCTTCCGCATCGCCGACCCTCCAATCTCGCCCAATCCCCTCTAAGCCAGCGACCGGAGCCCAAACCGGTCTCCTGAATCAATCGTACGATAGGGGACGCAGATGTTCAAGGTCTTGAGATGGGGTTTGAGATCGGCATTTGAAACCGCAGCGGTCTGGGGGCTGTCGACAGCGCAGCGCTACGCCAGGGGTGCTTCCCTCACGGCGTTTTCGGCGGCGATGCGACCGAAGGCGATGCACTCGGCGAGGTTGGCGCCGCCCGCCGGGTAGAGCATGCCGTAGATGGAGCCGAACTCCCCGGCCGCGTACAGGCGCGGGATGGCGCTGCCATCTACCCTTAGCACCTGGGCCCGGTGGTTGCGACGCGGGCCGCCCTGGGTATTGGGGCCGCCGGGGAAGAGGTGCACAGCGTAGTAGGGCGGGCCGCAGATGGGCGCCAAGTCCGCCGGCCGGCGTCCGAACTCGGTGTCGTTCCCGGCCCGGCAATAGGCATGGTACCGCTCCAGCGTCTCCGCCAAATTCTCCGGGGGCAGACCCGTCTTCTCAGCAAGCTCGTGGACGCTGCCCGCCCGGATGATCCACCCCCGCTCCAGCTCAGCGGAGTTGTCATGGCTCCAGTGATAGAGCTGGACCGGGCCAGCCGGGCCAGCCGGACCCGCCAGCACCATGGACAGAGGCCCTGCGTCCATGCGGTCCTGGCCAAAGACCCAGGTACAAGGCACCCGGGGGTATCGGAGGGTCTGAGAATCGTAGAGGGTGAGCTCGTAGTAGAGCGAGTGGCTCTTGAAGTTCTCGGAGGTGAAGCGCCGGCCGTCACGGTCGACCACCACGTAGCCCGCCGCCTTACGTCCCGCGCCCGGCGCTTTGCCTGACGCCGGGTCACCCAGCGCGTAGTCCCGGCCGCTGCAGTCCATCGTGAAGGCCAAGGGGAAATCCGGGAACTTGGCTACCAACCGGGCGGCGCAGCAGTTCATGTGCCAGAGGTCCGCCCCCAGCTCCATAACCATACGGTGCCCGTCGCCGGTATTGGCCGCAGTTCCGTAGAAGTAGGTCGGGTACACCCTGAGGTAGTTGAGCTTCATGGCCTCGTCGAACTCGAACCCGCCGGTGGTCATGATCACCGCCCGGCGCGCCTGGATATTCATGCAACGCCCGTCCGGAACGGTCTTGACCCGCACTCCGGCCACCTCGCCGTTGAGGTCGGTGATGAGCTTGTCCGCCGGTGTATCGAAGAGTACCCGGATACCCCGCTGCGTTACATGGGAGGTCAGGAACCGGTGCATGCCCAGTCCCGACCCGGCAAAGTGCCAGCGCTCGATGCTCTCACCCCCCGGGACCTCCCGGTGCTCTCCGCCAACGGCCCGCAGCGTGAGCTTAGCACCGAGCGCCTCGACCCAGGCCTTGTTCTGCCCGCTATATTCAGCCCAGGCCCGGATAGTATCGCGGTCGGTCCAGGCCAGATCGCCGTCCACCTGGTAGAGGGCTTCCACGTGACGCGCCACCCGCTCCGGGTCAGTCGGGCAGATAAATGCGCCCGCGGACATGCTGGTATTGGTGACATGATGGTCCTTAGGCTGCTTCTCCACGAGCAGCACCTCGGCTCCCAGGTCGTGCGCCGTGATGGCCGCCACTGCCCCAGCGCCCCCATAGCCAACGATCACGACATCGGCGCTATCTTGCCACCGGGCATCTTTTATCAGCACGTTCCCTCCTTGCAGGATGCCGCCGGTACGCGGACCGGCGACCGCCACGATAAGATCGCGAACATACGGCGCCCCTGATAGTGCGCCCTCGGGCCAGGATGCCACTATGCTACATTTCGCCCGTACCAGCGTCAAGCGGATGCCGGTCAAAGACTTGGGTGAGGATGTGTGTATCGATTGAAGTTGGCCGTGAGGGCCAACTTCAATCGATACACACGTTTCTTTAAGAGCCAGACCGACACTCACATCCAGCACCAGAATTGACAACACGCCCCGGCAGGGCTATAACGCTACTAACCCCGGTATCACAAGGTTCAAGCCACAACGAACGACGCGCGAGGAGGTGTCACGATGCCCAACTGGCCGGAGCTGGAAGCCCGCTACATGATGCAGACCATCAAACGATACCCCATTACACTGGTCAAGGGACGAGGCGCCCGGGCCTGGGACGACCAGGGGAAGGAATATCTCGATTTCATTGCCGGATGGGCGGTGAACTGCCTGGGGCATTGCCATCCCGTCACCGTGGCGGCGATCACCCGGCAGGCCCAGGAGCTCATCAAGTGCGCGAACCAGTTCTATATTGTTCCCCAGATACAGCTCGCCCAGCTGCTGGTAGAGAATTCCTGCCTGGACCGGGTGTTCTTTCAGACCAGCGGGGCCGAGGCCAACGAGGCCGCCGTAAAGCTGGCCCGCAAGTACGGCAAGCTCCACCTGGGTGGCGCCTACGAGGTGATAACCACCCTCCACTCGTTCCACGGCCGCACGCTGGCCATGGTCGCAGCGACCGGTAAGCCGGAATACCAGGCCCCTTACCAGCCTATTCCAGCCGGCTTTCCCAACGTGGAGTACGACAGCATCGAGGCCATTCAGGCGGCAACCAACGAGCGGACCTGCGCCATCATGCTGGAGCCGGTGCAGGGTGAGGGAGGTGTGAACGTACCGGCCCCGCACTACCTGCGCAAGGTGCGAGAGTGGTGCGACGAGAAGGGGCTGCTTCTGATCCTGGACGAGGTACAGACCGGCATCGGACGAACAGGCACCATGTTCGCCTATGAGCAGGCGGGCATCGAGCCGGATATCATGACCCTGGCCAAGGGGCTGGCGGGAGGCGTGCCCATCGGAGCCGTCCTGGCAAAAGAGAAGGCTTCCGTCTTCGAGCCCGGCGACCACGGCTCTACCTTTGGAGGCAACCCGCTATCCTGCGCAGTGGCTTACGACACCTTCTGTTATGTCAAGGACAACGATATTCCCGGCAACGCCCGGCGGGTAGGCCAGTATCTGATGGACTGCCTGGACCGGCTCAAGGGAGAGTTCCCCTTCGTCATCGAGGTCCGCGGGCAGGGGCTCCTGGTAGCCATGGAATTCGACCGGGACATCGGCCGGGACGTTGTGTATTCCTGCATGAGCCGGGGGCTTCTCCTGAATGCGGTCAAGCCCAGCGCCCTCCGCTTCATGCCATCACTGAATATCACCAACGACGAGGTAGACGAGGCGGTTGGGATCCTGCGCGGTGTACTGGCCGATGTCCGAATATGAGACAGTCGGTAGGGGAACCGCTCGTAGGGGAAGCTCTAGAGCTTCCCCTACGAGCTCCGTACTCCCCACCTCGCTGCCAAACATGCTATAATTTCCTGGGACGTCAGGAGGGAAGCGTAGTAGATGCCAATATCGGTGGCCATGGCCACCCTTGGATGCAAGGTAAACCAGGCGGAGTCTGAGGAGCTGAGGCAACAGCTCGAGGCCAGCGGTTGCCTGGTTACCGACATCGACGAGCAAGCCCAAGTCTACGTAATCAACACCTGCACGGTCACTCACGTTGCCGACCGCAAGTCTCGTAACCTGGTGCAGCGGGCCTGCCGGTCCAACCCCCAGGCGCGCGTTCTGGTCACCGGCTGCTACGCCAGGAGGGCTCCCCTGGAGCTGGAGGCGTCGCCGCAGGTGTGTGTCGTGCCGGTAGGGACGGCCGAGGTGCTTACCCGCCAGCTCGAGGAACTTGACCTGGCGCCGTCTTACTCCTCTCCAGCACCGGGAACCAACGCGGCGAGGCGAGCCCGGTCCACCATCAAGGCCCAGGACGGCTGCGACCAGTATTGCACATTCTGCGCCGTGCCCCTGGCCCGCGGAGGCTCGCGCAGCCTGCCGGTAGATGAGGTAGTACGCCGGGTGAAGCAGAGCATCGACGCGGGCTACCGGGAGGTGGTCCTGACCGGCGTAAACCTGACCTACTACGGCAAAGAGTGGGGCGGTTCTCTGGAAGAGCTCCTCGGAAGGGTCCTGGAGACTGGACTGGACCGCCTGCGCATCTCTTCGCTTCAGCCTCAGGCGTTAGACCCCGGTTTGCTTGGCCTCTGGCGTGACTCCAGACTGTGCCGGCATTTCCATCTGGCATTGCAGAGCGGCTCCGATAGCGTTTTGCGTCGCATGGGCCGCCGCTACACCGTGGAAGAATACCGCGCAGCGGTGAGCGAGATAAGGGAGACCTTACCCGGAGCCTCGATCACCACAGACGTAATGGTCGGCTTTCCCGGAGAGACCCAGTCGGAGTTCATGGAGAGCTACGAGGTTTGCCGGGAGATGGCCTTCGCCCGTATGCATGTGTTTCAGTATTCTACGCGACCCGGCACTGGTGCGTCGCGGCTTCCCGGCGCCGTGCCCGCGAAGACCAGGGCGGCCCGCAGCAAGCGGATGCTCGACCTGGCAGCCGGAGCCTCGAAGGCCTTTCGTGAGAAGTTCCTGGGGAGCAGCATGGAGGTACTCTTCGAGGAGGAGTTCGCCGGCCGGCCCGGCTGGTGGCGCGGTTATACCGGCAATTACCTCGAGGTTGAGGCTGAGTCGGAGACCCCCCTGGCGAACCGGCTCCTGCCCGTAACCCTCCGAGACATCCAGGACGACGTCATCATAGGGACGGTTGACGGTGGCCGGTAACTACGACCCCTCCTGTCTCTTCTGCCGGATCATCGCCGGGGAGAGCCCCAGCGATGTGGTCTATAGCGATAACATGGTGGTCGCCTTCCGGGACAAGTACCCGAAGACGCCCACTCATATCTTGATTGTAAGCAGAAAGCACATTCCGACGCTGGACCAGGCCGGCGAGGACGACTCCGAGCTTCTGTCGCATTTCATCCTGGTAGCTAACCACCTGGCGAGGGAGCTAGGAATCGCCGGGGCCGGCTACCGGCTGTCGGTAAACGTCGGGCCGTGGGGCGGGCAGGCGATCTACCACTTGCATTTCCATCTGCTTGGCGGGACGCCCATGAGTTGGGAGCACAATGACTAGGACAATTGCTTATCTGCGCCCCCTCTCGGAGGGAGAGGGATAAACGTGTATCTGGGAGACCAGGGTTTGGCCCTTGGCTGGGCCCAGGCGTGAAAAGGGGGAGTATGAGTATTTTTAACCGGGTCATCACAATTTTGTTCGCTGTAGTGCTGGTCGTCATCGGCCTGATAGCCTTCTATGTGGCCATGGCCTCACCTACCGAGTCTGCAACGTACGTCCAGGGCTGGGCATACTACCTGGCAGACCAAGTTACGATCGCCAACCGGTTGCTGGTAGGCGCAGTTGCGGCAGTATCGACGGCCGGCGGGCTCCTGATGGTCTTATTGGAAAGACCCAAGCGAGCCAAGACAGCGGTCCAGTTGAAGAGGGTTAACGGAGGGCAGGGGGTCCTCTCGGTTGGAGCTATCGCTCAGCGGGTGCAGCACGATGCCGAGCTGCTTGGCGGCGTACGCCGGGCCAAGCCTGTCGTCTTCGGCAGAGGCAACAAGGTGGACATTCGGCTGGATCTGACGACCGACCCATACGTGGAGGCTGCCGCCAAGACACAGGATGCCTGCCAGATGATTCGTGACAACGTAGAAGGGCAGATGGGCGTGAAGGTACGGCGCATAACGGTGCGGATCAACCATGACCCCATCAGGGAAGGAGCGCCTGGCCGGCCGACCTCGGACGTCGCATAGTGTCCGTGGAGCAGATAACCTTCACTGCTGACCACCTGCTACTGGAGGGGATGCTGCACCTTCCGGAAGCCAGCCCTCCGGTACCAGCAGTGGTCGTATCCCATCCTCACCCGCTTTACGGTGGGAATATGCACAACCTGGTGGTCGGGCACATTTGTCGCTGCCTTACCGAGAAGGGGATAGCGGCGCTGCGTTTCAACTTCAGAGGCACCGGCGCCAGTCAGGGCACCCACGCCAACGGCATTCACGAGCGGGATGACATCAGTGGGGCGCTCTCTTACCTGGAAACGCTGGAGGGCATCGATCCGGCTCGATTGGGCGTGGCCGGATACTCCTTCGGGGCTTATGTGGCCCTGGCCGCGGGCACCCAGGATGGACGTTCCAAGGCGTTGTGTGGCATCGCTCCTCCTATTGCCTACATGGACATGTCCTTTCTGAAGAACTCCGCCAAACCCAAGCTCTTTCTCTTTGGCAGCCGGGATGAGATAACGCCTCTGGAGCCATTCCTGACGCTCTTCCGGCAGTTGCCCGGCGATAACCGGTACGAGGTAATTCAGGGCGCTGACCACTTCCTGTTCGGCCACGAGGAGCCGGTGGCCGAGCTGGTGGCGGGCTTCTTCATGGAGAGGCTCTAGGCCCCCCCCACACTGCCACCCGTGGTTCAGTAGTCGTTCGATGGTTGTTCGATGGGAGTTCAATAGTTAGTTCTTCATTGGGCTTCGTTGTGCTTGGTGGTGCTTGATGGTGCTTTGTGGTGTATGGAGGTCTTGGCCGGGCTGGGCGGGATCTTCTTTTTTTCTTTAGTTCCTTGTTCCTATTTCGGGAGGTGAGCGATGGATACCAGATCTTATGACGTTGTCGTAGTTGGGGGCAGCGGAGCGGGTGTAAGCGCTGCCATCAGTGCTGCCCGGGAAGGGGCTCGCGTCGCCATGCTGTCCAAAGAGCCGGTGGGCTGCGGGAATACCCGTATCGCCTTCGGTGGCTTCGCCGGCGTGGGCTTCAGCCCTGATGATAACCCGGAGGAGTTCTTCCGGGACATGCTGGCAGGGGGTGAGGGCCTCGGGTCGGCTCCCCTGACTCGCATGTTTACCGAAGAGTCCCGACAGGGCGTCTCCATTGCCGAAGGAATGGGGCACATCTTCCGTCGCGACGAGGACGGCGAGGTCAAGGGCAAGGCCCTGGGACGAGCCGGAGGGCATCGCAGAACCCGGGGCCTCTCCAGTCCGGCGCAGGGAGTCTCCGTAGGAGGAGTGCTTCATAACGCTGCCCTCGGGTCCGGAGTCGACATCCTGGAGGAGACTCTGGCCTTTCGTCTTCTGGGCCAGGGCCGAGTCACCGGCCTGTTGGCCTTCAATCTCCGGGACGGTAGCGTCACGGCTCTGAACACCGGGGCGGTTATTCTGGCGTCCGGAGGCGCCGGCTGGCTCTATTACCCACACACCGACTGCGTTCGCCCTTCCACGGGCGATGGGTTCGCCCTGGCCCTGGAGGCTGGCGCTGAGCTAATGGGCATGGAGTTTATGCAGTTCCTGCCCTTTGCCGTCACTCACCCATCTTCATTCGTCGGCGTCTTTCTGGGCGAGCCATCATCCACAGGACCCCACGGAAGGCTAGTCAACGGCAAGGGCGAAACCGTCTTGACGAACATGAGACCCAAGACACGCTCGCAGGTAGCCACGGCTATCGCCCTACAGATTGCCGCTGGCAACGCCACGGAGCACGGCGGGGTCGAGCTAGACCTCTCCCCCAACCTGGAGACGCCGGAAGGCCGGGAGGCATGGAAGTCTCTCAGAGACGTCGGCCTGCTCGAACAGGCCAGGCTGATCTACGGCGAGCGGGCTTACCGCTTCGAGGAGCCGTGGGACGTCTGTCCAACCGCCCACTTCAATACCGGAGGAGTCCGGATAGACAGCAGTTGCCGCTCGACCCTGGAAGGGCTCTACGCCGCTGGCGAGGTCGCCGGTGGCGTGCACGGCGCCGATCGTCTGGGCGGGACCGCTCTCACCGAGATATTCCTCTTTGGTTGGAAGGCCGGCCAGGCGGCGGCTGCTCATGCCCTGAGCAAGGGCCCTCCAGGGGCCGGTCCCGGCGAGGCCCAGGGCCAGGCGAAGCGGGTGGAAACTCTGCCCGGCGTCAGGGGAAACAACCGGCCTATAGCCCTCACCCGCAGGCTTCAAAAGCTGATGTGGGACAGGGTAGGAATCGTTCGCACGGAGGAAGGGCTACGGCAGGCGCTGACGGAGATGGATACCATTGAACAACAGTCCAGCGACCTGCGCGTCAGAGGTGGCAGGGTTTTCAATACCGAGATCGTCGAAGCCCTGGAACTGGAGATGATGCTCCGGACGGCCAGGGCGATGGCCACATGCGCCCTGGAGCGCCGGGAGAGCCGGGGCGGCCATATCCGGCTGGACTGCCCGGAGAAGGACGATGCCAACTGGCTGAAGAACATAATCGTCTGGAAAGAACAGGACAGGCTGAAAACGAGGACCGAGAACGTTCAGCCACGGGAGGACGCGCGATGAAAGCCTCAATAAAGGTCTGGCGATACGACCCGGAAAGCGGTCTCCCGCCGGGACTGTTCCCATTCGAGGTGCCCTACCAGGATGGGGACACTGTACTGCAAGCACTTCTCAATATTTACGAAAACGAAGAGCCGATAGCCTTCCGCTACGGCTGCCGGCTCAAGAGGTGCGGTCTCTGCGCCATGGAGATCAACGGGCGTCCGCGCCTGGCCTGCCGAACACCACTCAAGGACGGAATAACGGTGAAGCCATTACGGTCGCTGCCGGTCATCCGGGACCTGGTCGTGGACCGGGACGCGGCCTTCCGGGTCTTGCTTCCGCTACAACCATGGCTGAGCCCGGTGGAGCCGCCGGTCAATCTCCCACGGCTCACCGAGCCCGAAGAGCACAAGCGACTGATGGCCTGCACGGAGTGCCTGGGGTGCCTCTCTACCTGTCCAAGTTACCGCCACGACGACCTCTCATCCGGGGGCCCGTTCCAGTTCGTGAAGCTGGCCCAGATGCATTTCCACCCCCTGGACCGGCAGGACCGCCCGGGCCAGGCGCGGTCTCTTTCGATAGAGCGGTGCGCCGACTGCCAGAAGTGCCGTTGCCTCATCGGAATCCCTATCGTCAAGATGGCGATACTTCCGCTCCTGGCGGGCTCAGGGCGTCCATGACCGACCTTTCCCCGAAGGCGCTGGCCTGGGCCCGGACGCAGATATTCACCACCCAGGACTACATTTACCTCAATTCCGGGTATACCGGCCCTAGCCCGAGGAGCGTCGGCGCCGCCCTCGGAGCCTGGACCAGGGGTTGGTACCGCAAAGGGCTGACCACGCCCGAGGCCGTCCAGGAGGAGTCACGGGCGACCGAGGAGGCCCGCCTGAGGATGGCTACCCTGCTGAACTGCCATGCCGATGAAGTGGCACTGACCAGCAATACCTCGGACGGCATCGGCATCGTTGCCGCCGGCCTGGACTGGCACCCCGGCGACGAGGTAGTTACCAACGACATGGAGCACCCTTCGGGCCTCCTACCCTGGTTCTTGCTCAAGGAGCGCTGGGGCGTACAGGTCAAGACGGTCTCGCTTACACCTGGCGCCGACCCCCTGGAAAGGTTCTCCATGGCGATTACGCCCCGGACCCGGCTGGTCTGCGTGAGCCATGTCATGTACTGCACAGGTCTTCTGCTGGCCGTGGACCAGGTAGCCAAGATCGCCCACGAGGCGGGCGCCCTCTGCCTGGTTGACGGGGCGCAGGCCGCCGGCAACCAGCCTCTGGACATGGGCAGGCTGGGGTGCGACTTCTACGCCCTGCCCGGACAGAAATGGCTGTTGGGGCTGTCAGGCACCGGAGCCTTCTACGTGCGCCGGGAACACCTGGACCGGCTCTGGCCCGCCAGCATGGGGTGGAATTCGGTGGAATCCTTCGAGATGGATGGAAGCTATTGCATTAAGCCTTCCGCCCGGCGCTACGAGGCGGCCACTCAGCCGTATCCCCTTCTGGTTGGACTGGGAGCGGCCCTCAGCTTCGCTGAAGGTCTGGGCCGGGAGGCCATCTATGGCCGTATCTCGAAGCTGGTGGCCTACCTCCGAGGCAGGCTGACAGAAATGCCCGGAGTCCGGCTGACCGAGAGCGGTCCGTGGGGCCCTTCAGCCCTGGTCTGCTTCAGCCTGGACGGCTGGGAGCCCGAGCAACTGGTAGCCCGCCTGCTGCAAGGCTGGCGGATCGTCTGCCGGAGCATAGCCAAACCGCCCGGCGTCCGGGTCTGTCCACACTTCTTCAATACCGAGGAGGAGCTGGATACGCTGATCGAGGCGCTGCAAGAGCTCTCCTCCGAGAGGCCTTGCTGAACGTCAAGAGGGCCTATGACCCGCCGGAGCCGGATGACGGCGCCAAGGAGCCTCACTACAACAACGCCATCGCCCTCAAGGAGCTCTTCGACAAGCTCGAAGGCTGAGCAATCCCTTCTGTGGTACAATGACTTGAGCTCATTTGTGCTGAGAGGTGCTGGTTGATCCCTGTCTCCCTGAAACTTCGCAACTTCCTATCCTACCGGGATAACGTACCTCCACTGTCCTTTGAAGGCATCCGCCTGGCGTGTCTCTCCGGCGATAACGGCCATGGAAAATCGGCGTTACTTGACGCCATTACGTGGGCGCTCTGGGGCGAAGCACGGACCAGGAGCAACGACGACCTCGTATATGCCTTCGCCACCGATATGGAGGTGGAGTTCGAGTTCCTCCTGGACGGGACACGCTACCGGGTACTGCGAAAGCAGGCCAGAGCCAGGTCGCCCAAGGAGAGTGGACATTCGACCCTGGAGCTGCACATTGCCCAGGGTGATGGCTTCCAACCCATAACCGGCGACAACCAGCGGGACACTCAAGCTCGTATCAATAATCTGCTCCACATGGAGTACCAGACTTTTATCAACAGCGCCTTCCTGCTTCAGGGACGCGCCGACGAGTTTACCAAGAAGGGTCCGGCCGAGCGCAAGAAGGTGCTTGCCGATATTTTGGGGCTGTCCTATTACGAAGGGCTGGAGGCCAGGGCCAAAGAAGAGGCAAAATCGAGGGACCTGCGGGGTGAGGAACTGAAGCGCGCTCTGGCGGATATGGAAGAAGAGCTAGGCCAGCGTCCCCAACTGGAGGAGTTCCTGGAAAAGTCCAGGCTGGAGCTCGAATCGCTGGAAGGCCAGGCCAGGACCCAGGACGCAGCCCTCGCCGTCTTGCGGGAAGAGAAGAATAACCTGACCGCCAAGAAGGACCATCTTGACGAGGCCAGGAGGGAGTTGGACCAGGCATCGGCCCAATGCCACCAGTTGGAGAAGCAGGCGGCCGAGCACTCAGTGCACATTCAGGCCTATGAGCAAGCCCTGGCCGGAGGACAGGAGGTCGAGCGGTGTTTCGCATCGCTGGTCGCCACCCGCCAGCGTAACGAGGAGCTCAACCGGAAGCTTACGCTTATTCTGAGCATGCAGGAGAAGAGAGCTCGCCTCGATGCGGTTGTTCGTGAGGCCCACAACGCCCTTGCCACTCAGGAGAAGGTCGCTCTCAGCGCCCTCGCCGAGCTCGATGGCAGGGCCGACACCCTCCCATCCCTGGAAGACGAGATCGCTCGCACCGCCCAGCGCCTGGAGGAGCTGCAGGCCCGGGATGCCGGGGTCCGTGAGAAGCGAGCGCAGGTCCTTGAGCTGGCCGGCCAGGTGCAGGCACTGCGAGCCGAGAACCAGAAACTGCACACGGAGATGCATGATCTCCGGGAGAAGATGGACATCCTTGACCGGGGAGAGGCCAAATGCCCGGTCTGCGAGACAGAACTGGGAGAATCAGGCCTGCGCACCATTCGAGACAAGTACCTTCGAGACGGCCAGGCCCTCAAAGAAGATTACCTGGCCCGCCAGAAGGAGGCCCAGGATATGGCCAATGCGCAGGCCCGCCTGGAAAAAGAGGCCGACGCTGACGAGGCATCCCTGCGCAGGGAACGGGAGACCGCCCAGCGGCAGGCGGCCGCAGCCCATAGGGACTGGTCCGAGGCCCAGCAGGCGGCCAGCCGGGGCGCGCAACGACGCCAGGAACTGGTAACGATCCAGGCAAAGCTGACCCGACGCGAATACGCCGTAGAAGAGCAACAGGAGCTGGAAAAGCTGTCAGCGGAAATGGCCTCCCTGGCATACCAGAAGGAAGAGCACCAGGAGCTGCGCCTCCGGTTGGAGCAGCTGGCCCCTTTCGAAGAGAAAAAGAAGCGTCTCGACGAGGCTTCGCTGAGGCTCCCACAGGAGCGGGAGGCCCAGAAGAGGGCGACCGAGGCCTCCACTCTATGGCAAGGACGAATCCAGGAGCTCAACCAGAAGATCGGGTCTCTGGAATCCGCCCTGATCCGTCTTCCCGGCCTGACGGTTGAGATAGACCAGGCCCAGTCTATACTGGACCGGCTCAATGCCCGTCTGGGCGTGGCCCGGCAGGAGCTTGGCGCCTGCAAGCAGCGCCTGGAGCACTGCCGCCAGATCGAAGTGCAGAAGAAGGCCCGCCTGGCGGAGCTTGTGTCTATCGAGAATGAGCGGGCTATCTATCAGGAGCTTGCCGCAGCCTTCGGTAGAAAGGGCATCCAGGCGATGATCATCGAGGCGGCGATCCCGGACCTGGAGGCCGAGGCCAATTCCCTCCTCTCCCGGATGACCGAAGGGCGCATGCAGGTAAAGCTGGAGACCCAGCGAGACAACAAAAAGGGATTGACCATGGAGACCCTTGATATCAAGGTCTCCGACGAGCTGGGCACCCGTAACTACGAGCTGTTCAGCGGGGGCGAGACCTTCCGGATCAACTTCGCCCTGCGGGTGGCTTTGTCGAAGCTGCTAGCCCGGCGAGCTGGAGCACAACTAAGGCTCCTGGTAATCGACGAGGGGTTCGGCACCCAGGACAACCAGGGCAAGGAGCGTCTGGTAGAAGCCATCAACACCATCCAGGACGACTTCGACAAGATACTGGTCATCACCCACATCCAGGAGCTCAAGGACCTCTTCCCGGTTCGGATAGAGGTAATAAAGACCGCCAACGGCTCAACGTATTACGTAAACTAGGCGCCCCCGGGCACTGCCAGGCTCGGGCCTTTCGGCTGTGAGCTTGGAGTTGCCACCGGTGTAGGCTCCCTCACCCTAACCCTCTCCCGCTGCGGCGGGCGAGGGGATAGTAAGCAGTGAGTACTCCTTCGCCCACCGCAGTGGGAGAAGGTTGGGATGAGGGAGCCCAGGGCAATCGAAAGGCAACCTACTGCTAAGAAGGGCAGCCTCCTGTTAGATTTTTGTGCTGGTGCAATCTGTTAGAGTTCTGTGCTCGTGCAATCTTGTGCTCGTGCAATAAGGTACAAGGCCAGCCCTTTAGGCACGGCGTAGCAGGAGGCCGCCGCCCAGGGCAAATAGCCCAAGGGCGCCCAGGAGCCCGGCTGCGAGTAAGAGACCCGGCTCACCCGTGGTAGGTAGCAGCGCCACCCGCGGGATGCTTCCGCAGGCCAGCACCCGGCCGAGACCAGTGACCACGATTACATGGTCTCCGTCTACAAAGGTCTGCAGGGGTACATCCTGGTCGCCCCTGAAGCGCACCGGACCCGTGGCCGTGCCCCTGCCGTTGCTGTCTGCCGTCACGGACGGCATGCTTGCGAAGCTTGCACTGGGCTGGGCGCAGGTTCCGGCATGCAACTGGGCGGAGGAGGCGGCGCCCGCAGGCAAGCCCGCTATTTCCAGAGTGGCGCTCGTCCCACCATTCGTAGCAGTGAGGGTAGCTGTGCCGCTAACACCAGAACTGCCAGCGGGGTCGAGTCTCACCCTTACTGGCTCCTGCGCCAGGACTGGCCCGGCCACCAGCAGAACCAAGGCAAGCCCCAGCAAGGGCATTGCGACGCGTCGGAGCGATGGGATGGATAAGGTCATCATAGCAAATCACCTTCCATACGACTGATAGGCCGTTCAAGAAACCGCCTCACCCCTCAGTTGCCCTCACCGTAACACTTCGACCGCGGGAAGCAAGGCACAACTGAGCAGAATAAGGCACCACAAAGCACTAAGACGAACAGGTGCAGCGGGGCAGCGCGGGGCCAGCTACCACGTCACAAAGCCCGGCGACCCCGGCGCTCCCGAAAGGGCAATCTGGGCCAGCGGCACCGCATAGGAAATCAGGATAAGTACGATCGTGACGCCGGTCCAGAAGGCCCAGTTATCGAAGAGCCGGGGAGCCTGGTCCGGGCCGGATAGCGCCGATGCCAGGGGAATGTCCTCGATCTCACCTCTTTCAGATAGCAGGGTCATCACCACGACCGAGACAAAGAACAGAATACTGATAAACAGGAGGATCCCTCCGATGGCAGCCACATCCATCGGAAGCGCCCAGCCTGCGACCTCTGGATTCCCACCGTAGGTGACATCGGCGGTCCGGCGCGGCGAGCCCGAAAGCCCCACAAAATGCATCAGGCCGGACATTAGCAGCATTCCGCCAAACCACAAATAGGCCTGAGCAACGGCCACACGGGGTCCCCACAGCGGTTTGTGCGTAATGGCCGGCAATAGCCAGTAGGTCGTGCCCATAAAGGTCAGGGCCACCGCCGTTCCGACTTGCAGGTGAAAATGGCCAACGACCCAGACGGTGTTATGGACCAGGGCATTCAGATTGAAGCCGCCGTTGACCAGACCTGAGAACCCGCCGAAGGCAAACATGATCATGGACAGGGCTAACGGAGCGAACTTCGCATCTCCCCATGGTAAGCTGCCCACCCAGCGGAAGAGGCCTTTCCCGCCTCTGGCCCGCGCCGCAATCTCCAGCGAAGCGGTCAACGTAAACCCGGTGATTATGCTTGGCATGGAGACCGCGAAGGTGTTTATCGTCTGCAGGTATTTCCATCCAACGTGAATGCCCGCATCCTCGAATTGGTGATGTAACCCGACCGGGGTAGACAGGACCAGGAGCAGCAAGAAGCTCAACCGGGCCAGCGGATCGCTGAATAGCTTGCCTCCGGCGATTCGGGGCCCGAACCCCACCCATATAACCAGGGCAGGGATTAGCCAGAAATAGACCAGCGCATGCCCGAAGTACCAGAAGAGCGTGCGGGTCAGGAGTGGGTCTATCCGTGGAATAATGCCCATCGACCAGGGAATTAGCTGGAAGATCAGCGAGGCCGCCGCTCCAACGCTGGACACGAACCATAAGATGAGCGTGGCCAGGATTCCATGAGTAACCAGCGGAATTCGCTCGTTCTTGTGATTGCGACGCCACTGCTGGTACGTGTGGATGACGGCCCAGCCAACGAGCCAGCTTCCCGCTACCAGCAAGGTAAGCCCGATGTAGAAGGCCGGATGCGCCTGCAGGGGCGCATAGAAAGTATAAAGAACAGTGGCGTGCCCCCACAAGATCATGAAGACCGCCATCAGGGTTCCCAAAAGCATCAGGAAGTAGCCAATCCAGGCCAGGGCCCGGTAGCCGAGAGGCCTTGCCAGTGTCCGGTTTACCCCAAAGACCATGAAGCCAATGATGAAGAAGGTTGTGAAGATCAGCGCCATAAGTGTCCCATGGGCGGTCAGCACCTGGTAATAACTGAAGGGAAGAAAAGAATACAGCCCCGGGGCGCGGGCAACGGCCTGAAGAACACCGAATATCGCCGCCAGAAACAGGGCTATAAGTGCGGCATAAACATGGACCCGCACCAGCCGGTCGCTGGCGCTAAAGAGGTCGACGCGGCGCTCATAGGCAGCCACTTACTACTCCTCCACTTCCAGTGTTGACTGCATCGCCTGATGCCCAATGCCGCAATATTCGTGGCAGATGATAAGATATGTACCCGGCTTGTCGAACTTCCCGGTCACCCTGGTGATACGTCCGGGTATAATCATGGCATTCACATTAGTCCCGACTATCTCGATACCGTGGATAACGTCCGTGCTGGCCAGGATGAAGGTAACTGTCGCTCCTCGGGGTACCCTTACTTCGCTGGGCGAGAAGGCGAAGGTGAAGGCGGCCATGCGGACCTCGTAGTATTTCCCTGGCTCGATCTCCTGAACCCCCTGTGGCGAGGTGCGAGGGTCGCTCATGACCTGTTCCGGAGCAATAAAGTCGGTACTCCCGGGAGGCTGTATTCCGAAGCCAATAGCAGCCACCGTCAGTACGACGACAAAGACGCCCATAACGCAGATCATCAATATGATCCAGATTCGTTCATAGAGCGGAACGTTCATGGCTGGCCTCGACCGAGAAAGAGCACGAAGTAGATGAATAGCCAGCCAGCTATTACGAAGACGGCGTAGAGCAGCATCAAGGCCAGCGCGCCTCTAGGGTGTCCTTCCGGAAGGGGATTCTCTTCTACCATGACCCATGCCTCAAGCGGGTTTTCAGGCTCGGGGCTCGCCCTTTCGGGCGATGCGGAGTAACGTCTATCTAGTCAATATAGCTGGGGAAGATGTACGCCACATGAGAGAGTTGTGAACCGAGGCCGGCTTCTAGAGGCCGCCCGTCCTGGTCCCCTGGAACGTGCCTGATTGGCGAGTCGTCCCCCAGCAGACCGGCCCAGTAAGTGGACCGCTGACCGTGCCTGATCCGAACGTACCCGTGAGAGTCACTTGGTCCTCCCCCTGGAATGCTACGATAGTTGCCGTCCGGCCGTTCAGCGTGCTGTCAACATTAGTCCGCGAATTATGATAGCTGTCTCCCCAGTCGATATGGAGCGTGTTGCCATCGACCCGTATGTTTGCGTCCCATGTCCCACTCGATGCCGGGCAGAAGCCCGCCTTGTTAACCTGGTAGGTCCCTTGCCAGTGTCCCTCGATGTCGTCGTTGGCGCCGCCCCCGCCACCCGGCGAGGCAGGTTGCGCGTAGCCGCTATCGGAGCTACTGAAGCCGCTGTCCCCGGCGCTGTTATTGGCCTTGACCCAGTAATAGTAAGTCGTTCCCGGCTGAACGGAGGCGTCGTCGTAGGACGTGCCGGTGATGCCCTGGCTGACCAGGCTCGCAGCACCGGAGCTATTTGAGGTCGCCCGGTAGAGCTTATAGCTAGTAGCTCCGGTGGACGAGCTCCAGCTGACGCGCACCTTATCGGTGTACGTTCCGTCGGTGGCTGCCACGCCCGCCGGCGCACTGGGAGGAGTTGTCTCCTCTTTCAAATAGCCGCTATCGGCGTTGCTGTAGTCGCTGTCTCCGGCGCTATTGCTGGCTTTTACCCGGTACCAATAAGTTGTTCCTTGCTCGACGTCGGTATCATCATAGTACGTCCCGGTAATACCCTGGGCGAGCAACATCGTCGCACCGCTACTTGAGTAACCCCAGTACAGCTTGTAGCTGGTTGCGCCCGTCGATGCGTTCCAGGTTATCCGGATCTCGTCCGTGTAGGTACCGTCGCTAGCAGCCAGGCCCGTAGGGGCCGAAGGGCGGACTATCTCCTCTTTCGTGTAGCCGGAATCACCGTTACTGAAACCACTGTCCCCGGCGGTGTTGCTGGCCTTTGCCCAGTACCAGTAGGTCGTTCCCGGCTGAGCGGTGGTATCGTCGAAGAAAGTCCCGCTGATGCTCTGGCCAATCAAAGCCGCGCCGGAAGAGCTGCTCGATGTGCTGCGGTAGACCTTATAGCTGGTTGCACCTGAGGATGAGTTCCAGCTTACTCGGACCCTGTCCGTGTACGCGCCGTCGCTGGCTACCAGACCAGTGGGAGCGGGAGGCACGCCTGACATCTTGCCCCAATCACCGGAGCTGAAGCCGCTCTCCAGCTGCCCGCCATCCGGTAACTTGGTGACGGCCTTCACCCAGTACCAATACACAGTGCCAGCAGGCAGCGCAGTAGTGTCGTCGAACGATGTGTACGCTGTAGTCGTCAGGAGCCTGGCCTGGCTTACGTCGTTCACTTTGGCGCGGAACAGCTTGTAGTAGGTAGCCTCCGGCCGGGCGCTCCACGTGACCCGCACTCTATCCGCATCAGTGTCACCCGCTGCCGTTCGGGACATTGGAGGCCCGAGACTGACACTCACGGTCTGTCCGCTCTCTGTTCCCTTAGTTGCACCCAGCCCGGAAGGCGCGGGCGGGCGGACCAGTACTTGGTTCGACCTGGCCATACGGATATAGGCGCCGGCAAAGTACCGGAACTCGTAATGTCCTACATACAAGAGGGGGAGAGTAAACGAGCCGGAGGCCTTACCGGCGGTAGGCACCTGAAAGCTGGGAGAGAAGTCCGGATCGCCAGGTTTATAGAGACCGATCCAATCCTTCTTGGTCGGCACCTGCACGTCGGTCCAGGCGACAGTTACGGCATCTCCGGCACTGATAATTGAAGGGCTGGCGCTCAGCTCAGCGCACGTAGCCTTGCTGGCGCTTGCCAGCTCGAAATGCACTCCGTCCCTGGTGGGATTCGACATCACCAGTCCAGCCTTGCAGGCAATGGCCATCAGTTGGGGCATCAGGGTGGTCAGGCGCCCGTACTTGGGCATCTTTGGATTTATTCTTATCCCTCCTCCAAACACCGCGGCATCGAAGGCCGCTCCTTCAGTGTGGAGGGAGTTTACAGCCACCGGCTGGCCGGCCGTCAGCCCGTGGCCGCCCTGACTTTCGGGACCCGCCTCGAAATCCAAAGTCGCTTTGAGATCTGCGCAGGCCTGCCTTTGGTCAGGAAACAGTAATGTGAACACATTCAACAGGTTCATTTTCGTAACGATCTCCCGCAGATGCATCTGGTACTCCACGGGCCGGTACGCCGAGCTATAGCTAATTGTCCACCCCTGTTCGCCGAGCAGGCCTTCGAGTCGCGCTTTTGCATCGAGCAACGCCGGCCTCACGTACGGCTGCCACTTGACCGGGGTGTAGCCCGAAGCGTGCGCCTGCACGTTCATCTCAACGGACAATCTGTCCGTGGTCCCTCGGCGGGCTAGAAGCTCCTCGACCGTGCTAAGGGGGGCAATCAGGCATCCCCCAGCCGCAGCCTGCCGCACCCGCGCCTGGGTAATGCTTGCCCCAGCGCTCCGCTCAGCAGTCGCAGCGGTGAGGTTACGCTGCACCAGGGGAACGTAAACGCGGAATCCGAGCGAAATTGCCGCTTCTTCGATTGAGTCGAGAGTCTCGCCGTTCAGTAGTTGTCCGCCGATTACGTAGATACTTCCACCGGCCGAGGCTGCGCCCAGTTCCATCCGGGGGACACGCATATCCGGCCATCTGTCCCATCGATCATTCGCCGTATCGAATACCTCGGCGTTGGAGAGCGAGCCCTCTTCATCTCCTCCCCCCAAAACATAGATCCTGCCATCAGCGCCCGCCGTCACACCTGAGCCAAGCCTCGGACTGGGAATCGATGTCCGGCGGGTCCATGTGTCTGTTGCAGGGTTATACTCCTCGACCGTGTCCAGCGGAACATCAGCGGTTGCTCCACCGATTGCATAAACCTTGCCGTTGCCAGGCGCAGCGGCACCCAGTCGCCCCCGCGCCTGGTCCATGCTGGCCCGCCTGGTCCAGGCATTGGCGTCCGTATCGTACTCCTCTGCGGTAGCGAGAGGCGTCCCGTTGCTGTCGAATCCACCAACGGCGTAGAGCTTGCCACTGCTCGCGGCCACTAACCCCAGGCCGTCCCGTGGAGTGGACATACTCGCTCGTCCCGTCCAGCTATCAGATGCCGGATCGTACTCTTCAACAGTAGCAAGCGGTGTACCACCAGAGTCGCAGCAGCCTCCTACGGCATAGAGCTTACCGTTCTTCGCTGCCGCCAGTCCCAGGCCGTACCGGGCCGTTGGCATGTCCTTCCGGCTCGTCCAGAGGTTAGTCTCGGGATCGTACTCCTCGACCGTTGCGAGAAACTTGCCCTTCGAATCCACGCCTCCGACGGCGTAGATTTTGCCGTTACTGGCTGTCGCCACGGCCAGGGATGAGCGTCCTGCTGCCATCGACGAGCGTGACGACCAGGTGATCCTGGCATAGGCGAATACCTGCACCCGCTTGTTTCCGGTATCGGCCACGTAGATGTTTCCGGCCGTATCCACGGCAACACCCTGGGGCGAGTTGAACTGGCCGGTCAAAGACCCCCGGCTCCCTAACTGGTCCAGGTACTTCCCGGACGCGTCGAAACGCTGAATGCGGTTGTTCCCGGTATCGGCGACATAGACGTTGCCCGCCTGGTCCACGGCAATCCCGGCAGGACTACTAAGCTCTCCATCGCCGGAGCCCGAAAGTCCCCAGCCCCCGAGGTAAGTCCCTGAGCTACTGAACTTCTGCACCCGGTTATTTCCGGTGTCGGCCACATACACGTTCCCGGCAGGATCGAACGCTATTCCAGCCGGGCCGTTGAGCTGGCCATTGCCGGTGCCGAGACTGCCCCACTGGCTATAGTAATTGCCGGACGTGTCGAATTTCTGCACCCGGCTATTCCCGCGGTCGACGACGTACAGGTTCCCTGACTTGTCCAGGGCGATCCAGGCGGGACCTTCAAACTGGCCGCTTCCGGAGCCCCGGCTCCCCAACTGACTGACATAGACTCCTGTCGAGTCGAGCTTCTGCACCCGGTGATTGCCGGTATCTGCTATGTAGAGGTTTCCACCTGCGTCAAGGGCGATCCCCCCCGGGCTATCAAAGCGTCCGGTCCCGCTGCCAGAGCCTCCCCAGTTATCGAGGTAATTCCCGTAAGAATCGAACTCTTGCACACTGTTGCCCAGGCTATCAGTTATGTAAACGGCCCCACTCGCATTGACGGCAATTCCGCTTGGCGCACTCAACCGGCCCGTCCCGGAGGCAGGGCGACCCCAATGGCTCAGATAGGCGACCGACGGATCATACTTGTGTATTCTGTTATTTCCCCGGTCTGCGACATAGATGTTTCCCGTTGCATCCAGGGTCATGCCAGCAGGGCCAGAGAAAGCGCCATCCCCGGACCCGGGGCTACCCCACTGGACCACGAACTGTCCAGTCAAGTCCATCTTCTGCACACAATTATCCGTCCGGCGTGCCACGTAGATATTCCCGGCTGCATCCAAGACAATGCCGCTGGGACTGCCGGAGGTAAGCCACTGAGCGACAAAAGTGCCCGTAGCGGTAAATTTCTGGACTCGATTGTTTCCGCTGTCGGCTACGTAAACGTTACCCGTCTGGTCCACCGCAATCCCGCTGGGGCCATTGAATTGACCGTTGCCGGGGCCAAGACTCCCCCATCGGAAGACGAAGACTCCGGACGAATCGAATTTCTGTACGCGATTGTTGCCGGTATCGGAGACGTAGACATTGCCGGACGCATCTGTCGCGATGCCCGGGAAAGAGGTCGAAGCAGGAGCTGAAAAATCAAACTGGCCGTTGCCGGTACCCCGGCTCCCCCACTGGCTGACGAATTCCCCGGACGAGCCAAACTTCTGGATGCGGTGATTACCCCGGTCCAGGATATAGATAGTCTCAGACTGCCCCAGCGCAATTGAAGCGGGGTTATTAAACTGGCCGTTGCCGGAGCCGAGGCTACCCCACTGGTAAACGAGCTCGCCGGTCGTAGTGAACACCTGGACGCGGTTGTTCCCGCTATCTACCACATGAAGCATCCCCGCACTGTCAGCAGCGATTCCCTCCGGGAAGCTCAGGTCTCCGCCCATCGGCCCACCAAACTCGGTCAGGTGCTGGAACACGGGGGCGATCGTGTTCGTCAGCGGCGGGGTCATCGTCAGCGTAGGAGTAACAGTAGCCGTAGCAGTCGGAGTAGGCGTGGCAGTAAGGGTCGGGGTTGCTGTGGAGGTAGCCGTGTTAGTGGGCGTCGGGGTAACGGTTCGAGTACCTGTGGATGTCGGAGTAGCCGTACCTATCGAGATAGTTATCGGTGTTGGGGTCGCCGTGTCGGCGCGGCCAGGGGCGCCAAATGAGTCGGGGCGGGATGGTGCGCCGGTGACAGGCATGACAGCCCAGGAGAGCGAGAACGCGGAATACGCGCAGGCCAAGACTGCCATAGTCGCCAGCCATTTTCGTTTAGGGGCCATCTGCTTCCCGCCTCACTACCCGCCAGAACGCCAAAGGATTGAATGCCCCAATTATACAAGGGCCCGGACTGTATGGAGTGATTTTTGACCAATTCTTCACCAATTCTTGACCAATCGAGCGAAGCAAAAAAAGAATCCGGAGGATGACTCCTCCGGATTCTTCTATACGCTGGTTAGCGAGGTGATGTCTCCCTATGCGGGAACGTCTTTCACCTCTTCTTCGATGGAGACTGTTTGCTCGGACTTGGTGACCAGGATGGGGCTCGTCTTGCGCAGGATAGTGTCGGCGTTGATGACGCACTTCTTCACGTCGCTGCGGGACGGGATCTCGTACATCACATCCAGGAGCGTCTCCTCGATGATCGTACGCAGGCCCCTGGCGCCGGTCTTACGCTTGAGCGCCTCTTCTGAGGCTGCCTCCAGGGCATCCTGAGTGAAGACCAGCTCGACCTTGTCCAGCGCGAATATCTTCTGATACTGGCGAACAATCGAGTTCTTGGGCTCAGTCAGGATATGGACCAGGTCTTCCTTCCTCAGCGGATCAACGTTCACCACGACCGGGAGACGGCCGATGAACTCCGGAATAAGGCCGTACTGAAGCAAATCATCATAAGAGGTATTCTTCAGCATGCCATCACCCGTCGCCGGGGCAGGCTCCTTCGACTGAGGCTGGGAGATGAATCCCATGATCTGCCGGTCCTTGGTGATCCGGCGCTCCACAATCCTGTCCAACCCCTCGAAGGCGCCGCCACAGATGAACAGCACGTTTCCGGTGTTGAGCTGAAGGAAGTCCTGGTGTGGGTGCTTGCGGCCGCCCTGGGGTGGCACGTTGGCAATGGTCCCCTCTATTATCTTCAAGAGGGCCTGCTGCACACCTTCTCCTGAGACATCCCGGGTGATCGAGGGATTGTCACTCTTGCGGGCAATCTTGTCAATCTCGTCGATGTAGACGATGCCGCGCTCGGCGCGAGAGATATCAAAATCGGCGGCCTGGATCAGGCGAAGCAGGACGTTCTCGACGTCCTCGCCCACATAACCGGCCTCTGTCAGGGACGTAGCATCAGCAATGGTGAACGGTACATCCAGGATCTTCGCCAGGGTCTGCGCCAGAAGGGTCTTTCCGCAACCGGTAGGACCGACAAGCAGGATGTTGCTCTTCTGAAGCTCCACATCATCCAGTTGCATATTGGCATTGACGCGCTTGTAGTGGTTATGTACGGCAACGCTGAGAACCTTCTTAGCCCTCTGCTGGCCAACGACATACTGGCTTAGAAGATCGTATATCCGTCTTGGTGAAGGGATTCTTCCTGGAGCGGGCTTGGCCCGCGGCGCCGCAGGCGCTTCTTCATCGATGATTTCCCGGCAGAGCTCTACACACTCATCGCAAATATAGACTCCACCCGGACCCGCCACCAGCCTCCGGACTTCGTCCTGGCTTTTTCCGCAAAAGGAACAGTGGTACTGAACCCGGGGGCTACGTGGTCCCGCCATTTATTTACCCCCTCCTGTTATTAGCTAAATTGTACAGTCCAAAGAGGGCAACAGTCAACTTGTAACCTATTTATCACTTCGCAGGAGGCCTGGAGAGGATCTCATCGACTACCCCGTACTCCAGTGCCTGCTCAGCACTCATGTAAAAGTCCCTGTCCGTGTCCTTGGCGATCCGCTCCAGCGGCTGGCCGGTGTGGTTGGCCATAATATTACGTATCTTGTCCTGCATGCGGAGGATTTCCTTGGCCGCGATCTCGATATCGGACGCCTGGCCGTGAGCGCCTCCAATTGCCTGATGCATATGTATCGTTGCGTTAGGGAGAGAATAGCGCTTGCCCTTGCCACCGGCGCAGAGCAGAAGCGTTCCCATACTGGCCGCCATTCCCACACAGATTGTCGCCACATCGGGGCGCACCAGTTGCATCGTGTCATAGATGGCCAACCCGGCTGTGATAACCCCACCCGGACAATGGATATACATGCTGATATCCTTCTCCGGGTCCTCTCGCTCCAGGTATAGCAACTGGGCGATAATCAGGTTAGCAACGTTATCATCTATGGGAGTGCCCAGGAAGACTATGCGCTCCTTCAAAAGCAGAGAGTAGATGTCAAAGGCGCGCTCGCCTCTGGCGCCACTCTCGATAACCATCGGGATTATTGCTTGCATTTGAGACCGTTCCATGGCTATTCCGCCCCTCCTTCACCCTTGGAGGCAGCTTCCTCCGCCGGGGCCTCGGGCTCCTGCGCAGGCTCCTCGGCTTCCTGTGCAGGCTCCTCGGCAGTGGCCAGCTCGACCAGACGGGCAAGTGTCTTGCGAGTCCTTAACATCTGCTCGATCGAGGCACGGCCACCGGAGGAGCTCAGTGTACCCCTCAGCTCCTGCTCCTGATCGCCGGTTCCCCGGACAGCATCCTCTATCTCCGCATCCACTTCCTCGGGCTCGACCTTGATGTTCTCTGCCTCGGCTACCTCATCGAGAACGAGGCGTCGCTTGACCCGTTCCTTGGCCTGGGGAAGTAGATCGTCTATAAACTCTTCTTCACTCTTGTTAGTAATCCTGAGATACTGGGTCAGGCTGATCCCCTGCCGCTCCAATTGACGGCTCAGGTTGGTTGCAAGGACCTCCGCTTCCCGCTGCGCCATCACTGGAGGGAACTCAACGGCGGACCCGGCCACGACAGCCTGGACCGTGTCATTCTCCAGTTTGTCCTGGCCTTCTCTCCGCGCCCGCTCCTCCATCCGTCCTCGAACGAACTCACGCAACGCATCAAGACTCTCGTATCCGTCGCCGACGCCCTTAGCGAAATCATCGTCCAGGGGAGGCAAGTGCTTCTCTTTGACCTCTTTTACCTGCACGTGGAAGTCCACCTGGCGCCCGGCCCAGGCCTCTTGTGAATAGTCCGCTGGATACGTGACCTGGAAGTCCTTGGCCTCGTCCTTTTTCATGCCGATGAGATGTTCCGCCAGACCCGGGGCAGGTTCCTTCGTCTCATCGGAGACGATTACGGGAACACCTTCCCTTTCAAACAGATCCGCGTCATTCTCTCGTGCCCGGATATCCAGGGTTACCAGGTCGTCTTTCTTGACCGCTGCGTCGGTAGGCTCCCAAGGAGCCGAGTCCCAACGGAGGTCGTCAAGGAAAGTTTGGATGCTCTCCTCGGTAACCTTGGGCTCCTCACGAGCTACCCTGATTTGCTTGTAGTCAGGCAGCTCCACCTTTGGAGGCAGAGGAACTACAGCCTTGAAAATGACCGGATCGACCTGAACGACTTCTATCCTGGGCTGGGCCACTGCCTGGATCCCTTCCTCATCCATTGCCTTCTGAGCTAGCTCAGGAAGAAGATGCTCCAGGGCATCCTCCAAGAGGGCCGGCCTTCCTACGAAACGCTCGACCATTGACCGGGGGGCCTTCCCCCGCCTGAATCCCGGAATGTTGGCCCGCTGGACCAAACGCCTGTAAGCCTGGTCCAGGGATTTTTCCACCACCTCCTCCTCAACCTGAATATTGAGGAGAAGCTGATTCTCTTCGAGTTTTTCTGTCGTTATCTGCATGGCTCTTTGTGATTATAGCATATTGTATGGGCTTACCCAAGAGGTAGAAATCACTAAAACCATCGAATCAAACTTGTCTTCGCCGTTTGCCGCCAATATAATAAGGAGAAGTGCGGCGTAGAGACGCAGGCTTGCAGTATGAACAACGCAGTAATCGCGGAGACACTTGAGGGGATCGCTCAGTTGCTGGAGCTCAAGGGCGAGAGCACTTTCAAGGTCCGCGCCTACTCCAGAGCTGCGGAGGCTGTTGATGGCCTGCCGGTCGAGGTGGAGAGGTTGATGCGAGAGGGCCGGCTTAAGGACATCCCCGGCGTCGGAGAGAGCATCTCCCAGAAGATCATCGAGCTTGTCACCACCGGAAAGTGTCAGTACTACGAGAAGCTACGCGCTGAATTCCCCACCGGCGTTACCGGGCTAATGGAAGTACCCGGCATCGGCCCCAAGACGGCCAGCCGGCTGGCAAAAGAACTGGGTGTAACCAGTATCGAGGACCTGGAGCAGGCGGTCATTGAGGGACGGGTGTCGAAGCTCCCCAGGATGGGCGAGAAGCTGGCCGAGAACATATTACAGAGCGTGCGGTCCCTGAGGCGCAAGGACCGGCGTATCCCTCTGGGCCAGGCATTGCCAATCGTCGAGAACATCATGAACCAGATGAAGGATAACCCTTCTCTCCGCAATCTTGTCCCCGCCGGCAGCCTGAGGCGCCGTCTGGAAACGGTAGGTGACATCGACATTATGGGCACCTCCAGCAATGCCGATCAGGTCATGGACCAGTTCGTGCATCTACCCCAGGTCAGAGAGGTGCTGGTAAAGGGCTCCACCAAGACCAGCGTGATCGTAGACGGGGGTCTTCAGGTAGACCTGCGCCTGGTCGAGCATGAGGCATTCGGCTCACTCCTACAACACTTCACGGGCAGCAAACAGCACAACATAGACCTCAGAGAACGGGCGCTCAAGATGGGCCTGAGTCTGAGTGAATATGGAATCACCCACCTGAGCGATGGAAGAATCGAGAAGTTTACCGAGGAAGAGTCCTTCTATGCCCTTATGGGGCTCCAGTGGATGCCTCCGGAGATCAGGGAGGGCACCAATGAGCTCGACCTGGCCGCCAGGCATGCTATCCCCCGGTTGGTCGAGCTAAACGACATAAGGGGAGACCTCCACGTTCATACCGACTGGAGCGACGGACATAACTCCCTGCGTGAGATGGTCATGGCGGCGAAGGAGCACGGCTACGAATACGTCGCGATAAGCGACCACTCAGTCGGACTCGGTGTTGCACGTGGCCTGTCGATTGAAAGGCTGCACCGGCAGAGGGAAGAGATAGAAGAGTTACAGCGCTCCATCGATGGGATTACCATACTGCTCAGCTCGGAGGTGGACCTGCGAGCCGATGGCACGATGGACTTTCCTGATGAGGTGCTCGCAGAACTGGACGTCGTGACCGCATCGGTACATTCAGCCATGGGACAGGACGAGGCCACCATGACTGAGCGAGTACTGAGAGCGATATACAATCCTCACGTCGACATCATCGGCCACCTGACTACCAGACTCCTGAACCACCGGCCTCCGACAGCAGTGAACGTCGGGCGTGTGCTACGGGCTGCTGCTGAAACCGGCACCGCGCTGGAAATCAACTCCTTTCCCGACCGGCTTGACCTGCGTGACGTGCACGTGCGCGAAGCCCGGGACCTGGGCGTTAGACTGGTGATCAACACTGACTCCCACAGGACCAGCCATCTGGATCTTATGCGATTCGGGGTTGCGGTCGCCCGCCGCGGCTGGTGCGAGCCCGGCAACATCCTCAATACCCGCCCCCTCTCCGAGGTCCTGGCTTACCTCAAAGAACGGGGGCGTTGACGATCATGCTAGGAACCGAGGCCGGCGATCGCCTGGCCCGCGGACAGGGAGCCCAGCAGGCGATCTCGCATCTGAAGGCAGGGATTTCCTCCGGAAAGCACTGGTACCTCACCCTGCTGGAGGCTATCAGCTTCTGGGACTTGGAAGAGGAGTTCCATGATGACCGGCACTTCCGTTTTCTGATTGCTGGCGAGGCCTTTGACTGGTTCCTGCTGGCAGAGCGTCTCTTGAGGGAGGTTAAGGACTGCATCCCAATCGATGAAATGGAGGCGCTTCTTTTCCTCGGCCGGGCCCCACTGGACCTCGGAGAGGAAGACCTGAGACACCTGATGGGCTATCCAAAGTACCGTGCATACCTGAACTACCTTTACGGGATAACGGTGGAAGAGGCTCTTATCCTGGCAGTGGAGCAGGAAGTCCGGAAAGAGCGTCGATCGAGGGCTGACAAGGAAGACCTGGACCTGGAGGAAGAGGTCTACAACCGCATCTACGGCCAGCCACACTCCCGCCTGCTGCGGGAGTTCTGTGAGGAGAGGCAGTATTGCATTGAAGACTGCCTGCCGTTTGCCTTCATCAAGGAATTCACCTACTGGCTCTTTAAGTATCGCCTTAAGAATAGCCACAAGGTCCGCATGGCCAGCGACACTAAGAGAGGGCTGGACGAGCTGCAGCGTCAAAGAGAAAGCGACGCCATGCGGTGTCTCAAGCGAGCGGTCAGATAATTGGACAGATGGTCCCTTCTACCCTCTCGTTCCTAACCTTCCCCGGTCGCCCCTAGCCCTCTTCTGTCGCCCTGGCCCTTATCGGTCATTCGGTACGTAGCGCCCGCTCGGGGACATGCGTCTCCGCCTTGACAAACTAAAACACCCTATGCTAGATTACACCTATGCTAAATTAGCATAGGAGAAAGTACTGTCCTTGAGATACGCCATCCTGGGCATGCTGTCCCTCGCCTCGATGTCCGGATACGACATGAAGAAGTTCTTCCGCCGGAACGTGGGGCTATTCTGGAACGCCAATTTTAGCCAGGTCTACAGCCAGCTTCACCGGCTGGAGCGAGAGGGCCTGGTGAAGAAGACCAGTGTTATCCAGGACGGCGTCCCTAACAAGAAGGTATACACGATTACCCCCAAGGGCCAGGAGGAGCTAACCGAGTGGCTCGGTGGCTCGCTGGGCACGCCCGACTACAGAGACGAATTCCAGCTTAAATTCTTCTTCTCTCATTTGCTAGATGAAGAGAAGCTTCGGGAGCATCTGCTGGAGCTGCAGGCCTTCATCAAGGACCGGCTCGCATCGTTGGAGAAGGTAACGACGGGCCACAAGCGGGCCCTCTCTCCAATCACCTTGCAGGGTGCACGGTATGGTGTTCACTATTACCGGGCCTACCTCGATTGGATAGACGAGACCTTGAACCTGCTGAACAGTGGCGGGCTGGTGCCGGCAAAGGGTAAGAGCCATCACACCGGCAAGGGGGTAATGGCTCTGGTCACGTCTGAGAACAACAAGGGTCCTTAGCTCAAATCCAGACACAATCTACAGGAGACCAGCCGGCCGGGCCGGCGAGGCAAGGAGGGGAATGATGACCGTGGCCAGCGACTTGTTGGGCCGCCTGACTTACGAGGGCGTCTCGGACTTGTCCGAGGAGGCCATTGCCCAATGGAAGGACCGGGGAGGCAGGGCCATCGGCTGGACCTGCATCTACGCTCCAGAGGAGCTATTGCATGCCGCCGGCATCCTGCCTGTGCGCATAATGGGTACCCCTGACCCCCAGTCCATCGCCGATGCTTACCTCCCGAGCAACATGTGCCCGTTCGTGCGCAGTTGCCTGGGCCAGGGGCTGACGAAGAGCTACCAGCAACTGGACGGTATCCTGTCTTCCCACACTTGCGATGCCATGGTAAAACTCTTCGATACCTGGCGCCTTTTCGTGGGTGCTCGTTTTTCCTTCATTATTGACCAGCCCCATACCGACAATCGTTTTGCCTATGGTTATCTCTACGAGGAGATGAAGCGCCTGGTGAATGAGGTGGAAGCCTTCGCCGGCACGAAGATTACCTCCGACGCCCTGCGCAACTCCATTAAGCTCTACAACGAGAACCGGAGGCTACTGAAGCAGCTATATGAGCTACGGAAGGCTGATAATCCTCCCCTGGTTGGATCTCAGGTGCACGGCGTAGTCCGTGCCGGTATGGTCCTCCCGAAAGAACAGCACAACGCCATTCTGCGCGAGCTGCTGGATGAGCTGCCCCGGAGCGACGCTCCGAAGGGTAAGGGGCCTCGCTTGATGATATCCGGAAGCTGCATAGATACGCCAATCTTCCCGAAGATAGTGGAGGAGGCTGGCGGTCAGCTCGTTGTCGATGACCTCTGTTTCGGTAGCCGCTATTTCTGGGATGAGGTAGCAGAGGACGGCGACCCTCTGGAGGCCCTGAGCCATCGGTATCTCGAGAAGATTCCATGTGGCTGTATCCCCTTGCCTCGGTATAGCCGCTACGAGTTCGTGCGCGAGCTCATCAAAGACTACCGGGTAGACGGAGTCATATTCTTCGGGCAGAAGTTCTGCGATCCCTACGCGTATGACTTCCCCGACCACCAACCGCTGCTTGAGAAGGACGGTATCCCGGTTATCCAGTTGGAGGTTGAGCACGCTTCGGTAGGAGCGGGCCAGCTCAAGACCAGGGTACAGGCATTCGTCGAGATGATACGGTAATACGTCTTGGGTTATCTAAGAGCCCTGGGAAGGAGGCGGTATGCTAGCGGCCGGCATTGATGTTGGTGCAACTAGCGCCAAAGCTGTAGTTCTATCGGATGGTCAGATCGTGGGTCAGGCCAGCCTGGTCACCGGCGAGGAGGCGTCCGTAGCTGCCCGACTGGTGCTGGAAGAGGCACTGAAAATGGCAGGTGCGTCCCTGTCCGATGTCGGAGCAATCATAGCCACCGGTATCGGCAAGGGAAGCGTAGACGTGGCGACTCGCTCGAAGTCAGAGGTCATCTGCCTTGGGAAGGGGGCAGCCTGGCTCTTTCCCGAGACGCGAACAGTGATTGACATCGGGGCGGAAAGCTCTAAGGTCCTGCGCCTGAACGATAATGGCGGCGTAGACGACTTCGCCAGCAATGATAAGTGCGCCTCCGGGACCGGCGTGTTCCTCGAGGCTGCGGCGAAGATCCTGGAGGTGAAACTCGAGCAACTGGCAGAGCTTTCTCTAGCAGCAGCCAACAAGGCGCCGATCAGCGGAATGTGCGCCGTCTTCGCTGAGTCAGAAATTGTATCCCATGTGCACACTGACACCCCGAAGGGTGATATTGTGGCTGGAGTCCATGAGGCCATAGCCGGCAGGGTGTCATCTGTAGTAAACAGGGTGAACCCGCAGGCGTCCGTGCTGATGTGCGGCGGGGTTGCCAGGAACGCAGGCATGGTACGGGCACTGGAGCTGAAGATCGGGTTCGACATGATCGTGCCAGATAATCCGGAGCGGGTGGCTGCCGTCGGGGCAGCATTAATAGCCAGTGATATGCTTGCTAGAGGGACGAGATAATGGTCGCACCGACGCCCACCAAGAGATTCGGCCTCAAGGCGACATCCGGGGTCAGCCGCCTGATGAAGGACTACGCCCGCCGGGCTCGCAAGGCTCGTGAAGAGGAAGGCGCCAAGATTGCCTGGCACTGGGCGGTCTGCCACCCGGAGATCATGAGGGCCTTCAATATTTATCCGTTCATGGTTGAGCTGCATTCCGCCTATCTGGCGGCCAAAGGAGAGATATCCCAATACCTGGAGATGGCCGAAGGCTGGGGTTTCTCCCGTGATGCCTGCACAATGCACCGGGCCTGCCTGGGTCACTCCCTGGCCGGAGAAGGGGTCATGCTTCCCAACCCGGATATGCTGGTCTGCACGACCAGCTGCGATAGCTCGGGCAAGGCCCTTTTCCCGATCGCTGACCAGTTTGATGCCCCTTATCTGCTCCTTGACCTGCCATGGAACGTCCAGTCCGCCGAGGGACCGGAGATTCAAGAGTATCGTGTCCGCTACTATGTCCAGCAACTGGAAGAGCTCATAGAGTTTCTGGAGAAGACTACCGGGGAGAAGCTGGACCCGGCGCGCCTGCGGGAGAGCTTCGTCCAGGCGAACCGGATGCACTCCGCCTGGCACGACATCGTCAAGCTCAAAGCCAATGTACCCTGTCCGATAGGCGGGAAGGATGAGGTTGTCGCCACTGGGATCCTGATGCAGCTTCAGGGTGACCGCGAGGGCGCAGACGTGATGGAGCAGATCCGGGACGAGGCTGCTGAGAAGGCGGCTCGCGGTGAAGGAGTTGTTGCCGACGAGCAGTACCGTATTCTCTGGCTTGGCCCTTACATCGCCTATGATGTCGGCCTCTCTGACTACTTTGAGCAGCTAGGAGCAGTGGTGGTCAAGGCAGAGCTCGACCAAATGTACGCCGGTATCTATGGGGGCATGCTCGATCCCGATAATCCAATCGAGAGCTTCGCCCGCAAGCATATCACCTATATGTACAACGGGCTCGTAGAGAACCGCATCGAGATAACCCGGCGCATGGTGCGGGACCTTAAGATAGACGGGATCGTCTATATGAGTGCCCCCTTCTGCCACCTGCTGGGTGGTGGACAGCGAATCATCAAGGACCTGATGTCCAAGGAGTTCGGGGTGCCCACGATGGTCATCGATGTGGACAATATCGATCCCCGCAGCTACAATCCAGACTTGATACACAGCCGCATCGAAGATTTTCTCGAGATGCTAGGGTAACCCTGACATAAAGGAAGGAGCGTCATGTTTCCAAAGCTTTTTGAGCCTATTCAGATCGGGTCGATGACCCTGAAGAACCGGATCATTCTCTCCGGCATTAACGTCAACTATGCTGCCGAAGACGGCACGGTAACGAAGCGCCTGAAAGACTTCTACGTGGAGCGTGCCAGGGGCGGCGCCGGCATGGTACAGACGGGCATTGCCTATGTAGATCCGCTGGGCCGGTTCTTCGACCAAATGATGGGCATACATAACGACTCCGTCATCCCTGGCCTGAAGGAACTGGCGGACGGGGTGCACGCCTATGGAGCGGCCTTCGTCGTGCAGCTCTGCCATGTTGGCAGGTACGCTTCGTCCAAGGTCATAGGGCAGCAACCCGTCGCGCCTTCAGCTATCGCCTCCAGGGTCTCTCACGAGATGCCTCGTGAGTTGACCGTCGACGAGATAAAGGTGATTGTCGAGGAGTTTGGCCAGGGTGCCAGGCGTTCGAAGGCTGCAGGAGCCGATGCGGTCGACCTGGCTGGCTCGGTCGGGTATCTGATCCCTCAGTTCTTCTCTCCCTACTCCAACAAGCGCACCGATCAGTACGGTGGCAGCGTGGACAACCGGCTTCGATTCGCGCGGGAGATCATTGAGGCCATCCAACGGACATGCGGCAAGGACTACCCGATAATGATCCGCATCTCCGGTGACGAGTTCATTCCCGGCGGTAATACGCTCGAGGACATGAAGCTGATCGCGCGGGGCCTGGAAGAGGCCGGAGTGGCTTCCATAAACGTCATCCCGGGCTGGCACGAATCGCCCGTTCCGCTAGTCTCCTGGCACGTCGCCCGCGGGCAGTACGTGTACCTGGCCGAAGCGGTCAAGAAGGTCGTGAAGACGATACCGGTTATCGCCAGCAACCGGATCAACACGCCGGAGCTGGCGGAGCGCGTGATCGCCGAGGGACGTGTTGACATGGTAACCATGGCTCGTGCCCTTATCGCCGACCCCGAGCTGCCAATCAAGGCCCAGTCGGGCCGGCTGGATGAGATACGACCCTGCGTGGCGTGTAATCAGGGATGCTATGACCGGCTCTTTGCTAACCAGGATATCGCCTGCCTGGCCAATCCGGCGGCCGGACGGGAAGAGGAGTTCGCTATACACCCGGCGCCGAAGGCGCGCAAGATCATGGTCGTGGGTGGTGGTCCTGCCGGAATGGAGGCTGCCAGGGTCGCGGCCTCTCGGGGGCATAAGGTTACACTCTATGAGAAGTCCGCTACGCTGGGCGGGCAACTGTCGCTGGCAGCCGTTCCCCCAGGCAAAGACGAGATACACGGCCTGGTGGCCTACTTCTCGAATCAGATGTCGAAGCTGGGCGTCGATGTGAAGCTTGGCCAGGAGGCCTCAGCGGATACAATCGCCGCTGAAAGGCCGGATGCAGTCATCGTTGCTGCCGGGGCGAAGCCAATCATCCCGAATATCCCCGGCGTGCAGGGGCAAAACGTGGTAACTGCACATGACGTGCTGGCCGGGAAGGCCACAACGGGGGGAACTGTACTGGTAGTCGGCGGTGGCCAGGTGGGAATCGAGACAGCTGATTTCCTGGCCGAGCAGGGCAAGCAGGTCACGATTATAGAGATGCTGGAAAAGCTCGGGCCAGACCTGGGTGTGACAGTCCGGTGGATCGTCATGAAGAAGGTTGCCGAGCGCGGGATCAAGAGCATTACCAGTGCGCGCGTTCTAGAGATCAGCGATTCCGGCATCGTCTACGAGAAAGATGGCGCCAGGCAAACACTGGCCGCGGATACCATCGTACTGGCGGTCGGCGCACGGGCGGAGCAAGGCCTGGTGGAGAGTCTGGAGAATAAGATCGAGACGTACTCAGCAGGGGACTGCCTGAAGGCCCGGAAGGCGCTGGATGCAATCTACGAAGGTGCCAAGATAGGTCTTAGAGTCTAATGTACGATGTCGTTGTAGTAGGTGGCGGGCCCGCCGGCGCCGCAGCCGCACGGCGGTGTGCAGCGTTGGGGCTGTCTACCCTCGTCCTGGAAAAGGAGCGTTTGCCCCGGGACAAGGTGTGCTCCGGCTGGGTCATGGGAGTGGCCCGGATTCTTATTGCCGCTGAGTACGGCGACATACCGAAAGAAGTCCTCTCGAGCCCGTCCGGCCACAGGGGATATATTGTTCACGTGCCGGAAGCAGGAACCGGGACCATAGAGTCCGATAGCCTGATCTCCTGGCGGAGGGACCTGGACCGCTGGCTGCTGAGGAAGGCCCAGGACGCGGGCGCAGAACTCTGGGAGGAAACCCGCGTAGCTGAGGTTATCGAGGGCTCTCCCTGCATCGTCAAGTTTACGAGGGAGGGTGTAGCGGAGGACGTGCAGGCGCGCTTCGTTATCGGCGCTGACGGAGCGAACTCACACGTTCGTAAATCGGTCTTTCCGGAGATAGAAGCACCCCTGTCGCAGGCTTATCAAGAGTGGTACGCTATCGACCTTCCGGCAGAACGAGACTACGGACATCTTTACATCGGCACCGAGATCGCGCCTTTTTACGGAGCCGCCCATTACAAGGGGAACCTGCTCGTATTCGAGGTAGGCGCTCGCATGGGACAGGTCAAGGAGGCCGCGCGCTGGGTCAGGGAGGCCATGGGAAGTGAATACCGGGTCACCTTCGACGTTGAAGCCGGAGGGAGAAATGCCTGTGTTGAGCCGGTCCTCTATAGCCAGCTTTTCAAAGGCTCATTCCGGCCGGCCCGGGGCAACGTGATGCTGACAGGCGACGCGGCCGGGCTGGTAATGCCCGTGACCGGTGAAGGCATGGGCACGTCCATGCTCAGCGGACTGGCTGCGGCCGTGGCCGTCGAGCGCGCTCTAAAGAAGAATCAGAAGGCCGAAGAGCTCTACCTGAGCGGCATACGTGGCCTGGTCGAGAGGCTGCAAGGCCCGTACGGCATGGTTAGGGAGATACGCCGGGAAGCGGATAACGGTCCGACAGCGCTTCTGGAGGTGACTTTGTCGTCCTGGAAGCGCACCCTGGCACTATCACAGGCAGTTGCAGAGAGCGTAGAGTTCTAAACGAAGTTAACAGGGAGTTACCATGGGTAAGAACGGCAAAGCCATCGTTGGAGGAGTTGATATCGGCTCTCTCAGCGCAGAAGGGCTGATCATGTCGGACGGGAAGATCCTGTCCTACAGCATAATCCCGACCGGAGCGGAGAGCTCCAAGACAGGCCGGAGGGCCATGGAAGAGGCGCTCAAGGGCACCGGTTATGCCATGGACGACCTGGACTTCATCGTAGCCACCGGCTATGGACGGGTTGTGGTACCCTTCGCCAATGATAATGTGTCCGAGATCTCATGCCATGCCAAGGGCTCGCACTACTGGTTCCCGGCCGTCAAGACCGTGCTGGATATGGGGGGTCAGGACTGCAAGGGAATTCGCTGTGACGAGAACGGCAAGGTAACCAACTTTGTTATGAATGACAAATGCGCAGCAGGCACAGGCCGCTTTTTCGAAATCATGTCCAATGTTATGCACCTCCGCCTGGAGGACCTGGGCGGGATGTCGCTGGAGGGTGACGATACTGTACCCGTCAGCTCTGCCTGCGCCGTCTTTGCCAAGTCTGAGATGGTCTCTCTGCTCCGCAAGGGCGTGGCCAAGAAGGACATACTGGCCGGCCTGCATGCTGCGATTACTTCCAGGGTCTTTGCCCTGCTAAAGCGAGTCGAAGTGCAGGGTGACTTCGTGATGACCGGCGGTATCGCCAAGAACATCGGCATCGTCAAACGCGTGTCTGAGCGCGTTGGCATTGACATCCTCATTCCACCGGAGCCCCAGATCGCCGGAGCCCTGGGCGCCGCTATATTCGCCCAGGAGAAACTGAACGGGGCGGCATAGTCCACATTCTCACCTCCCCATAATAAGGGGCGTAACGAACGTCTCTATTGCCGATGCAATGAACAGTGCGGGGACTATTACCTTGGCGTAGACCGCCAGGCCATGCTTTAGCTCCCGCCCCGGACGACCTTCGCGTCCGAGTATCCGATTCAATACTGCCGCCCCAACCCTGAAGCCCAGGGCCGCAGCCAAAAGCAGAGCGGGAAGCTCGATAATGCCATGGGGAAGCAAGGCGAGAACGACGGTCCACGATCCGACTATTCCGGAAAACGACGCCACCACAAGACCAATGATAAGGCCATTGACTACCAGGAAAAAGAATGGCACAAGTCCCAGCGAATACCCCAGGATTATAACTACCAATGCCTTGATGGAGTTATTCAGAAATATGACGGCCATCACCAGCGGAGGACTCAGGAGTCCAATCGGAGCCATTAGCTGAGCTAACTGCTCGATCATATTGCCCGCCTCGCCCGTACCACCGGTAGACTCATACATCCGGAGGCCGAGAAAAAGGGATCCGGCAAAAACGGCCATCGAGAATACAAACATTCGCGTCAGCGAAGAGGATAGAAAGCGATCCATTAACCTGCTCTTTCCAGCGCCTGTTTCAGGTCAGCAATTATGTCTGCGGAGTCCTCGATCCCAACGGAAAGGCGCACCAGACCGTCGCTGATGCCCCCCCGCTCTCGCTCCTCCCTGGGCACGGAGGCATGGGTCATCGAGGCGGGGTGCTCTATGAGAGTACGAACATCGCCCAGGCTTACGGCCAGTGTGGCGAGTTGAACACTGTTCACCATGCGGAGCCCGGCATCGTGCCCCCCCTTGAGCTCGAACGAAAGCATACCACCAAAGCCTCTCATCTGGCGGGCCGCAATCTCGTGCCCGGGATGGCTCTCCAGGCCGGGGTAAAAAACACGGCTGACCGCTGAATGTCCCTCCAGGAAACGAGCAACGGCCATGCCATTTTCATTGTGGCGGGTCATCCGCAAGCCCAGAGTCTTCGCCCCCCGCAAGACCAGCCATCCTTCGAATGGCCCCAGGACCGTGCCCACCATTTTGAGACTCTGGCGGCACTCTTTTATCAGGGCCGCTGACCCGGCCACAGCACCGGCGATGACGTCGGCGTGACCTCCGAGATACTTGCTGACGCTGTGCATCACCAAGTGCGCGCCGAGGGCCAGTGGGCTCTGATTGACCGGGCTCGCAAACGTGTTATCGATCATCAGATAGGCGCCGGCCTCCCGTGCTACCTGCGCCAGTGCGGCGATGTCGATTATGCCCATCGTAGGATTGGACGGAGTCTCGATAATAATAAGACGAGTGTTATCGCGCAGAGCCTTACGATACTCCTCCGGGTGCGTTGAGGTAACAAAGGTTGTTTCAACCCCAAACCGAGACCAGATATCCCGGAACAAAGTAAAAGTTGCGCCGTAAATCACCTCTGCACAAACAATGTGGTCCCCGGCACGTGCAACAGCCGCCGCAACCGTGGCGATTGCTGCCATTCCCGAAGAAGTGACCAGGGCAGCTTCGGCCCCTTCCAGAACAGCCAGCTTCTCCTCGAGCATCTTCAGGGTAGGATTGCCCAGCCGGGTATAGACATATCCCTCAGCCTCGCCAGCGAAGAGGGCCGCCCCATGGGCCGCATCGCGAAAGGCGTATACCGAGCTCTGGTACAGGGGTGGTGTCAGGGAGCCGGTCGCAGGATCCGGAGACTCGCCTGCATGCACCGCCCGCGTGGATTGCCCCATCTTTTCCAGTTCCATGGCGTCTCCTGGCATCTTTTCAGACCTCAGCGTATGCCCTGCGGCATGCTTTGTCAATGAAAACCAGATCGACAGGCGAAGTGATGTACGGCTGTCCGGCAGGTTTCCTCGTCCAGGGCTTCGGTGAGCACCGGCATGTGCCTTTGGCATATATCCGACAGTTGACATTTCTGCGACATAGCCCTATAACGTTATATAACTTTCGGGACAGGCGCCATGATTGCCGCCGAAAGCGCCGGCCTTGGGTCCGGATGGACCCCGGAGCAATGACAAGGGTAAGTACATGAAGGAGGGGACCAAAGGCTAATGCTCAGGAGAGGAACAATTCTTTTAGTGGTGCTGGGGTTGATACTGGCAGTCGCTGCCTGTGCCCCAGCGGCCGCACCTACCGCCACACCCACCCAGGCGCCTGCAGCTAAACCAACTGCTGCGACCACGACCGCCCCGACGGCCGCGCCAACCAAGCCGGCGGCCACTACTCCGGGTGCATCAGCCGCGCCTACAACGGCGGCCGCGCCCTCCAAGCAAGTGACACTGAAATTCGGCTCTATCCAGTCAGCATCGGACGCTGGGGTATATATCGCTATGGATAAGGGCTACTACCAGGAGCAAGGGATTAACATCGAGGTCAACAACTTCCGGACCGTTGGCGACCTCATCGCGCCATTCGGCACGGGGCAGGTCGACTTCATTGCTACGCCACTGAGCATCGCCCTCCTGGCGTCTGCGGACCGGGGCGTGGAGATGAAGATCGTAGCTGACAAGGGCCAGTCGCTTCCCAAATGGGAGTTCGCCTGGATAGTTCTGCGCAAGGACCTGGCCGACTCCGGGCAGGTCAAGACGCCGGCTGACCTGAAAGGGATGAGGGTAGCTGTCCCGTCACCGGGCAGTCTGGGAGACCAGACCGTCCAGGTCATGATCGAGCAGGCCGGTCTCAAGCCCGGCGATGTGAATGTAGATGTGCTCCCCTTCACGGACCAGGCAGCGGCCCTCGCCAACAAGGGTATCGCTGCGGGCTATGCTGTGGAGCCGTATGTAGCCACGGGAATCCAGCAGGGCTTCGCGACCAAGTGGATACCCAACAGCCAGTATTTCAACGGCCGGACGGAAACCGCGACGATCATCTTCGGCCCGACTATACTCAAGGACCAGGACCTGGGACGGCGGTTCATGATCGCCTATCTCAAGGGTGTGCGTGATTACAATAAGGCGTTCACCACCAAAGAGGGCAGGGACGGGGTAATCGGCATCCTGACCAAGTACAGCACAATCAAAGACCCCAAGCTCTATGATGTCATGGAGATGCCTTATCTGGATCCCAACGGCACCCCGGACAAGCCAAGCATGGACGCTCAGTACAAGTGGTTCGTCAGCAAGGGCCTCTACACCGGCAAGCGGACCTTCGATGATATTACCGATCTATCTTACGTAAACTACGCTGCGCAGCAATTGGGCAAGCAGTAACAAGTCTCGGAGAGATAGCCGGGGTCAGCGGCGGAAGGCGTAGAGAGGGAATTCATTTCCCACCAACATAGAGACATAGCGCGGGGGACGAGCCCCGCGCTATGTCTTCTTTAGCGGCAGTCAGCCCCGGACAAGTGGTATTGCAGACCAGGTCAGGCCCGGGAACGCCGAGCCCCAGCTCGGCACAGGGAAGTACGGCCGAGCTGGGGCTCGGCGTTCCCAGAGGACAGCACCTTTCGTGCCGGATCAGTTAGATCTTGCTCCCGAACTTACCCCAGTGGACTATTTCATCCAGGTCGGGACGCTTTCGCTCACCGGGTTGGGCAGCCGGTACGCCGATACCAAGCACGATCGGGACCCGCAGGTCATCGGGCACGCCGAGTATCTCCCGTACAATGAGCTCACGCCGATCCGTCTCCTCGACGTCGTCCGAGAGGTACATGGCAGCCCAGGCGGCACCGAGTCCGAGCGCCGTACATGCTATAAGAATATTCTCAGCCGCCGCACTGCAGTCTTCAAGCCAGTAACGGCTTTCAGCGGGATCGGCCAGGATGGCAATTGCCGCCTGGGCTGACTTCAGCCAGCCACAATACTGATGCGCCCCGGCCAGCAGGTCCAGGGTTGTACGGTCGGTGACCACGACAAACTGCCAGGGGTTCTTGTTGGCCCCCGAAGGGGCGCTGTAGGCTGCTTCAACCAGTTGCTGAAGGGTCTCCTGAGGCACAGGGTCTCCGGTATACTTCTTTATGCTTCGGCGGTTGCGAATAGCTTCTAGAGCGTCCATCTTCTTGCACCTCGTCAGGTTTTTGTAGTACGTCCGGCAACTTCGCATAGATTTGTCGTGACGGACCTTACGCCCACCGCAGGCGGACACAAGGACGCCCTTACCAAATACTAAGCGGCTGTGCCATTAGGAATAGTATAGTCTGTGCAAGATTTAAGAAGTATGACTTTCCCGGCTGAAGAGCGATCCTCTGGTGATTGGAGCGGGCCCTGCGAGGGATCAGGTCTTGCAGGCGGTGGTGTTGGAGGACTGTGAGCAGTCTGTTCCCAACTTGCTCCAGTTCAGTGTTATGCCTTCGCGCCACGCCATCAGTCCGCCTACAACAGTCAGAGGCACAATAAGGAAGGCATGGATAATCAGGGTATAGCTGAGGACGCGGGCGCCCGTGAACCCCATCGTCCCGAGAGATGTTACGGCCGCCAGATCCAGGGTGCCGACAAAGCCGGGCAGCGAAGGTACCCCGATAATCACATGGGTAAAGGCCATAACGACGCTTCCCTGCGCCGGATCTGCCGGGATGCCGGCAGCCAGTAATAGCACCCAGAACATAAGCGCTTCCACCACCCAGATCCATAGCGTAATTAGCCCGACCCGGACCAGGCTACCCGGGTCATTCAGGAAGGCCGATGCCCCCTCCTGGAAGCCCTCCCATCCTTCCCGCCATTCCTCAGGCAGACGGGAAACCAGTCCGGCCATTCGTTCCACGGGCAAGAATGGGACTAACATGCTGCGGCGACGGCGGAAGGCCAGGATGATCAGGAAGATGCAGATAGCGAAAAGGAGCAGGAGATAGGGTAGAGGCGCTGGCAGGCCCACGGCAAACGCTGCTACAGCCGCCCAGGATACTACAACAGCAGCGTCCAGAACGAACTCCAGTAGTACGGTCCCCAGGACAAATGAGACCGGCACGGATTCCTTTCGGCTCACCAGCAGACTTCGAGGTATTGCGCCCAGCCCCGTGGCAGTGATGTTCCCAATAGCAAACCCGATTGTCAGCGGGCCGAAAAGAGTGCCCAGCGAAATATTCTTTCTGGGAGATAGCATGTACTTCCATCGCAGGATTCGGCTGAAGGCGCCGACCGCCACAAGCAGAGCTCCAAGCAGCAGGTACGGGACCTGCGCGGAGAGAAGAGCCTGCCCAGTTTCCAGCAGGTCTATTCCCCGCAGCACCCAGGCCACAATGCCCAGGCCAACCAGGGATATCAGAATACGGATAAGTACCGTCATTTTGACGCCCGCTACAGGATACGCAGGTATGGTGACCGGATGAGCCTCACCTCAGATGCAACTCGGTCTCTCTGAGGAAGCTGCCAACATCCATCACCAGGCCTAGCGCTTGAATTCCACCCCGATCCATCAACTTGGTCACAACAGAAGGGTTTATGTCAACGCATACGATCGGCACATGGCCCGGAAGGAGATTACTCGTCGCAATGGAATGAAGCATCGTGGACAGCATGATGCAAAAGTCCACGCCCTTGTGTATGAAAGCCCTCATGGCGTTTTGCGCCTGGATCACGTCGGTGATGACCTCCGGCAATGGGCCATCGTCCCGCAGAGAGCCTGCCAGGACATATGGAACGTTGTTCTTGATACAGGCATGCATGATGCCCTTGGTAAGCAGCCCCTTCCGTACCGCCTCACTGATGCCCCCAGCCAGTCTTATCTGGTTGATCGCCATAAGGTGATGCTGGTGTCCGCCCTCCAGGGGCTCTCCTTTATCAAGCGATATTCCCAGGGAGGTACCGTAAAGCGCCCATTCTATGTCGTGAGCGGCCAGTGCGTTTCCAGCGAAGAGCCCTTGCACGTAGCCCATCTCTATCAAACGAGCCAGATACTCGCCCGCACCCGTGTGAACTACCGCCGGCCCTGCGACCACCAGGATGTTCTTCCCCTCTTTCCTGAGTGCCCGCATTCGCTCGGCAATATCCGCTACCATAACCGACTTGGGCTTCTCGGGCGAGATAGCGCTGCCCATGAAAGCGAAGGCTGGCGATGGGGTGCGCGGCCTCTCTACCGGCAAGACCTTGATCCCGTGATGTCCAACCACTATCAAGTCCCCCCGCCGGACATCATTAATGGGGATGCAGCTCGCGGACGTATTATCAGGCGTCACCAGGATCCCGCAGTCCATCTCCGGAAGCTGCACAGAGATCCAGCGGCCACCCAGCCGGATCTCCGTGGCCAGACTGGTGGTGGAGTAAAAGTCCGGGGGGAAGACGCCGTCTCCCGGCGCCGGCTCCAGCGAGGCGTCCACCTCTTCGAGGGGTACGGCGCCCAGGCGCTCGATACGGTCCAGAATACCTCCGAGCACCTCCTGGGAGGACGCCCTCACCTCCACTCTTGCAAAGCTAGGCTCATGCTTCTGGCGCCCAACCTCGATGGACTGGATCGTGAACTCGCCGCCCAGGTCCATTATCTGGTCCAGGATACGGGGCAGTATCAATGAATCTATGATATGGCCCCGTATCTCCACTACTTTAGAAAGCAGGGCCTCATCCCGAATGACTTCGTCTGCCATCAGGCTACGTCCTCTCTATCTCCCCAGATACCTGAAGCTTCTCACGGAGGGTGAGAGCATTGTACACGGCACAGGCCTCGTTATCGTTATTAAAGTAAATGTACACTGCTCGACGGCCTTCGGAGAGTCTTCGTACGCGCTCCGCCCAGTCATCCATCTCCTGGTCCGAATAGCAGCTAGCGTAGAGCTTGACTGACCCGTGGAAACGTATGTATACGAAGTCAGCCGTTACCACCTCCGGGCAAGCCTGCTCCGGCGCATCGAATATACAGAAGCCTATGTCCCGCCGCTCCATTATAGCGAAGATAGCAGGGTCAAACCAAGAGGCATGGCGAAACTCAAAGACATGACGGACGTCAGCGGGCAACCTGGAGGCGAAGTCCTCCAGCAGCGCCTCGTTATTGTGCAGATTTGGAGGAAGCTGGTAGAGGACCGGCCCCAGCTTATCGCCCAAGAGCCGGGCCCTGGACAGGAAATTCCCAAGGGCCTCGTCAATGTTGCGAAGCTTATGCATATGGGTGATGAGGCGGCTCGCCTTCACCGCAAAGCAGAAGCCCGGGGGCGTAGTCTGCTTCCAGTTTGTAAATGAACTCTCGGTCGGCAGATGGTAGAAGCTGTTGTTAAGCTCTACGGTCTTGAAGGTCTGGGCATAGAAGCCCAGCCAGCGGGACGAGGCGAGCTTCGCAGGATAGTACCTCTCCCGCCAGTGCCCGTAATGCCAGCCGGACGTACCGATAAGGATCTGGGCCATCTTTTCAAAGTCCTTGGGCCGGCTGCCCCGTGCTATCGCGGCCCAGCCAGGCGCAACCGGTATTAGGGGAAGAGCGACCGGGAAGCTACGGGACCCGGCCTGCTTCCTGATAGAGGGCCAGCAGCCCCTCCCGCTTCTCCGGGTACTCCCCACGTGCGAACGGAGGGCAGCCGTCAATGCCGGTGTCCTCTCGCAGCAGCCTGGCGGCGAAGGCGAAGCAGGTTGCCTCTCCGCACTCCTTACAGTTGGTGCCGGGAAGCAGCTTGTAGATCTGCAGAGGCTTGAGCTCTAAGGCTCTCCGGTAGCTGGGCTCGATGGAATCGCGCCGGTCGTAGGTCTCGTTGATGAAGTCCATAAGCCAGTCCATGGCCTCCCGCGCATCGGCTGCGTCGAGTGCCTTGGCGATATTGACCTTGTCCCGGTAAATGGTGAAAGCATGGTCGGCGTGCCAGAAGCGTATGGTGGACCCCTCCGGATCAAAAGCAGCGCCTCTTACCAGGGCATTGAGGTATGGCATCACACCAGCGATGTCATCAGACAGCTTAGCCATAGCCTGGATGGTCTGTGCCGAGGGCATGCATGCGGGCAATGAAAAGGTCAATTCATAGTTATGAAGCAGCATTCTTAACTCCCATCGTGACCTGGCAGTGTGTCCGTGGCGCTGCCGGTGACCGGCGGGCCAACGGGTCTTATGACTGCGTATGAGTCCCAGCCCGACCGCCCGAGTCCCAGCCCGACCGCCCGTTTCAACTGGGCGTAGTCCCACACGTCTTTCTTCAGGCTGTTCTCCGGGTATGCCTTTATTACCTTCAGGGCTTCGGCGTCGATGCTCACGCGGTCACCTGAGGCCAGAACTAAGCCTGGCTCCCTGACCACACCGTTAGACGGCCCTCCGGAGATAAAGCACTTTCTACCATCCATTATAATCAAATCCGGATGAATTACACTGTTGAGTTCAGCCACTCTATCCTGGATTCCCCGGACGTGCATGCCCCACCGGTCACGACGGCGTACGAATCCGACAGGCAGCTTCAGGCTCAAGGTGAACCGCGCCCACTTGTGGGTCTTAAGACAGGGGAGATAGATGATCTTTTCCGCCCGCACTGCTGCTTCGGCGAGAGCTACCTTCTTGAGGTACTGTCCGGGAACGTCGATCTCTATCCATTTCCCTTCATCGAAATTGACGACCTCGGCCCCGGCGGCGCGGGCCGCCTCCAGCATTCCCGTTTGCTTGAGCACCTTTCCGGTCGACACGCTGGAGCTTTCGCCCAGCGTCACCCTGGCTGCCCCGTGATCGTAAAGGAGCTCGATCACTGCTCGCACAAATGCCGGGTCGCTTGACGCCGGGGACGGATCAGCAGTGTTGAAGTTGGGCTTGAGGAGGATGGTGTCGCCCCGTCTTACCAGCCTGGACAGTCCGCCAATAGCATCGACTGCCGCTGAGATAGATTCTTTGATATTGCCCCGGTGCTCGATAACGCTGACCAGAGGTCTGTCACCGCTCAAAAACAGATTGGCCTTCATCCCGTCCCTCCGCTCATTCACCGCTTCCTGAAACCACTGCTCTTGGCATCGACCCTAGGTGGATAGCTTCCGGTACTCCTGCCACCGCTGGTCTACCCATCCCTGAAGGTCCTGAATCTGCTTCTCCGTGATGTTCGAGAAGCGCCCCTGCGACTTCAGGTACTCGTCTATTGGCTTCAGTTTGTCACTTTCGGCCAGGGCGCGGCTCCTCGCGGTGAGCCGGAAGACGCCATCTTCGATCTCGTAAAGGACGATCAGACCGGTCTCGACTGAAAGCCTGCCAAGCCCCACAGTATCCTTGGTAGGATAGCTCCAGCCTGGAGGACAGGGGATGGAGATGTGAATATAACGGGTCCCGCTCCTGGACTTAGCCTTGATAAGCTTGTCATACAAGTCCATGGGATAGGAAGAGGCGGCTGTAGCAACATACGGGACATCGTGAGCTGCCATTATGCGAGCCATGTCCTTCGGGTGCTGCTGCTTGTTAAGGATAGGGGTGGTGGCGGTCTTGGCGCCCAGCGGGGTCGAGCTGGAGCGCTGTCCGCCGGTGTTCATGTAGGCCTCATTATCGTAGCAAATATAGATAAAGTCCGTGTTCCGCTCCGCGGCGCCGCTCAGGGCCTGGATTCCTATGTCATTGGTGCCTCCGTCGCCGGCGAAGCCCACCACGGTGATGTGCTCTCTACCGGTTGCCTTGAGGCCGGCCACCAGCCCAGAGGCGAAGGATGCAGTAGCAGCAAAGGGGGTGTTGACACAGTTTATGCTCACCGAGGCCACCGGATACATGCCATGCAGCACGGTCAGGCAGCTTGCAGGAACGGCGACGACGGTATCCGGTCCCAGGGCCTTGAGAGCGTGGCGGTAGGCCAGAGATAGCCCGCAGCCGCTGCACGCCCGGTTGCCGGGCAGCATCCGCTCCTCCAGAGGCAGGTCAAACAGTCCCGTCTTGACCTCTAGATTTGACAGTTCAGCCATTCCGCCCCCTTCTCCGTCCGGCCGCTCTCGATATGGAGCAGGCTCTGCTGCACCGCGCCGGCCAGCTCCCTGGCCTTAACGTCACGTCCCCCTATTCCGACGATGTAGTCATGAACAATCGGGGTTATCCCGGAGCCGTACAGGGCGGCCCTCAGGTCTGAGCAGGTCGCCCCCTCGTAGCCATAGCTGACGTTCTTGTCAAAAACAACTACCAGCCTGGCCCTCTGGAGCGCTTCTCTGAGGTCTTCCTTGGGAAAAGGCCTGTATACTCGCAGCCCCAGGACGCCGGCTTTGCAGCCCTGCTCCCGGAGATTGTCCGCGGCAACCGTGGCCTCCGAGGCCAGGCTGCCCATGGCTACCAGGACGACCTCTGCGTCGTCCATCCGGTGGCCCCAGACCGTGCCTCCATAGCTCCTGCCAAACAGCTCGCCGAAGTCACGGTCCACCTCCTTGACTCGCTTCAAGGTCCGTTCGAGGGCCTCCTGGAGCAGGTACCGTATCTCCATATAGCCGTGGCAGAGCACTCCTTCGGCATTCATCCTCGGGTCTCCGAGTGTAACCTGGTTCAGGTTTACCGGACGGGCAGGATCGATCTCGACTTGAGGTTTGTACGGAGGAAGAAAGCGGTCAACAGCCTCCTGGCCGGGCACTTCGACCGGCGCTACGGTATGAGAGATCAGGTAACCGTCATAGCAGACCATCACCGGCACGTACATCGACTCGGCGATCTTATAGGCCTGGATGATGGTGTCAAGTACTTCCTGATGGTTGCGGGCGTACATCTGCACCCAGCCCGTGTCTCTCTGGGAGATGGAATCCTGCTGGTCGTTGAGCACGTTCCAGGGCGCCCCGACGGCGCGGTTCACGCAGGCCATGACCAGTGGCAGGCGGGAGCCAGCGGCCCAGTGAATTACCTCGTGCATGTAGGTCAGGCCATTACCGCTAGTCGCGGTGAAGGCACGTGCGCCTACCGTTGAGGCGGCGGCGCATACCGAGAGGGCGCTATGCTCGCTCTCCACCGTAACGTACTCTGCCTTCAGCTCTCCCGTCTCCACGAACTCCGATAGGGCCTCCGTGACCGGGGTCTGCGGCGTGATGGGGTAAGCGGCAATAACCTGGACCCGGCAGAGCATGGCGGCGATAGCCGTGGCATGGTTGCCGGTTATGATCATAGTCTTGGTAGCCGTGGCTGTGGACTCTTCTGTACTAACCATGCCTCTCCTCCCCCATGGTAATGGCGCCGGTCGGGCACTCTTCGGAGCAGATCCCGCACCCCTTGCAGTACTCCATGTCGATTGTGATCGGGACCATCCGCGGGATGACCCCTTCCGGGCAGTAGAGCCAGCATAGGAAGCAGGCGTTGCCTCCTTTTCTCTCAGCAGTGCATTTGGCGTGCTCCACCACCGGAGCGGTGGTGCGCCAGTCTCCAGTCCTGCCCGCCTCGCCAATACTCGGCGAAGCAATAGCTGACGTGTGATTGCAGTTCCTTGTTCCCATTTGTCTTACCCTCCTTGGAGGAAACGGCGGGGTCTTTGTGCCAGACTTGTAGAGAAGCGACCCTGCCCCTCGCCAGGCGTAGGCATTATCTAATGCCCGCCATCCTGGTCATCTGCTCTGGCTTGCTCCCAGGAGCGTCGCCCCGTGGGTGAGGCGGGCTGCTTCGGCATTACGCCGGGCAGCGGCAGGCGGGAAGCGGCTCTCTATGGCCCTCTGAATACAGTCCAGGGAAACCAGCCCGGTAGCCCGAACGAAGGCCCCCAGTATCGGGGTGTTGACGATGGCGTTTCCCGCGACCAGGAGTCCGAGTCTCTGAGCTATTCCAAACGCATCAGCAGTGGCGATCCGGAAATCTCCCTCTACTCCTAAGTCGGCGGGCTGCTTGGTGCTGTTAACTATCAACCATCCGCCAGGCTTGAGACCGGCCGTAGCATTACCGGTCACGATCAGGGCTTCTTCCAGGACAACGACGATATCCGGGTGCTCTATCTGTGAGTAAACACGGAGCTCTTCATGGGAGAAGCGTGTGGAGGCCGTAACGGGCGCTCCCCGGCGTTCCGCTCCGAAGAAGGGAGCGGCGGCCACGCCCTTGAATCCCTGGTAGAACGCCGCCTCGGCGAGTATCTGGGCCGAGGAGACAGCGCCCTGCCCTCCGCGGCCATGCCATCTTATCTCGTAGATCTTCGTGTCCGGCTCCGCCGTGCGCAGGTCAGCCAAATTAGAAACCGAGCTCCTCCCCGACCACCACGACGTGCGTCTCGGTCATCATCGGTCTCCGGTCAAGGATTATGGTTGCCCGGCAGGCCCGGGCTGGAGAATCGCAATCCGTGCAAACGCCCGTCTTGAGGCAGGGAAGAGGCTCAGTGCTTTCACCCATGGTGCGGGGCGTGCAAACATCCCTCACCCGAGCGAGTGCCGCCTCCAGGTCACGCACGATCTTGTTGGCGCCTGTGACGACAATCACCCGCGGGGGCCCGAAGGTCATCGCGCAGACCCGGTTTCCCACGCCGTCGGTGCTGACGATCTGGCCCTTGAGAGTGAGGGCGTTGGTGCTGGTCAGGAAGACATCGCAAGTGAGTTGAGCCCGCCTAATGGCCTGAATATCGTCCTGTGACAGGCCGGGTTTCCAGTGATTGTGGATGAGATGGCCCCGGCCCTCGAGTTCATCCAGGACGCGGATCTCGCGGATAGTCATTGATCCGCCGACACCGATAGTAGAGCCTTCAGGTACCAGCTCCAGGACTTTCTGCCGGGCGGCCTCGCGGTCCTCTACGTAGCTGGCGTAGAAGCCGTTCTTGGTGAGGGGTTTGATAACGGTCTGGCCCAGGTGCTGGAGGTGCTTGCGCTTTATACCCTCTTTGTTGGCCAATCTCCGGGCGAACATGTCCTCAGGAGGTAGAGTAGCGGCCTCGGGCGTCTCGTTCATGATGTTGTCACCATCTTACCACCCATCGGTTCGGACGGCAACCGTGCTAGCAAGCCTTTGGTTCCCAGCACGTTGGCTGGTCCCTGGTTCCCTACCTCCATGCATCCACCTTGATATCGTGCCAATGGGTGTCCTCGGCCTTGAGGCGCTCGTCCAGGAAGAGAAGCCTCCCGCAACCGGGGCAGACGTATTCTCGTAGCTCGAACCGCAGGCTGTCGCCTCCCCATCGCATCGCCATGTAGGGATTCGCATCTTTGAGAGGCGCCTCGATGAGCAGGCATCCGAGCTTGGGATTGTCGGCGGAGCCGGCTATAGCTGTCCCACAGCGGCCACAACTAAAGGACCCGTTCTCGACGTAAAGCGTGTTCCAGAGAGGCTGCCGGCTCCCTTGGCCGAGGGAGCTTCTGGCCGGTGATGGTTGCTCGGACAGTGGCTTCCCTCTCTTAAGTCGCTCCTGGCGCAGCTCATCCCGGTGCTTCTCGGTGGCCGCCGGGTCTATCTCTACCGTGCCGGGTCGCAGCGTAACGCCGTAGACGCTCTGGGCCATCCGGGGCGAGACGAATCCGTTGGTGATATCGGCCTGTATTGCAGCCACGTCACGCTCCAGGGGGTCACCCAGGCCGCCCCCGCCATGGGGAATGCCTTCGAAGACATCGCCCCACTGCATCTCGGTCAACGCCTTGGGTGGTAGTGGCTCGTACTGGCCATCGAGGTCGCGAATCTCCTCTGGGAACCGGCCTTCTCGGATTCGGTCCCAGAGGTCGGTGTTGCGGCAGACGATACCGTTAGAGCCCGCTCCAGGCATCCCTCCCCAGAAACCGATTGCAGCAGACTGGTCGCTGCCGAAGGTGGCCAGAACCAGCTTCCAGCGGTCCGTTCCGTGGGGCGTAAAGGCGCTGCTGCAGGAGAGCCCGCCGCGGAATCGGCCCGGCCCGCCGGAATCGATGACCCGCTTCCGGTAGACGTAGAGTACCGGGAACACGTGCTCCAGTGATTCGACATTGGAGATGCTCGGAACGGGTGTGCTCAGGTTGCCTCCGATATCCAGGCCGTCACGGTCGCTGCGTGCCCCACCCCCGCCGGCCTTGGGGTCCATGATAGCGGCGTTGAAATGGCGTCCCTCTTTGGTGACGCCCGAGGCATTGTAGAGCAGCCAGGAGGCATTCCAGAGGCCCATCACTGAGCCCCGGTGCTTTTCGCTGCAGGAGAGCATCTTGGCCAGTGAGGCTGCCGTGGCGTTGGCGGTACACATGCCGGCCCCGATGGCGCCCATGCTGGCAGCGGAGGGAAAACGGGCGTTATTGACCGTGCCTTCCTCGCTGATAACCTCCACGCATTTGAAGATACCCTCGTTCCAGGGAATGTCGTTGCAGAGGAAGCCGGCTATTCCGCAGAACGTTCCTGCCAGCAGTCCGCCGATACTGGTGTTAATGAAGCCCGGAGCATTGGGGGCCGTCCCGCGGAAATCGAAGGTCAGCTTGTCCCCCTGCTTCCGAAGGGTCAGACGCACCGGGTAGAGTATATCGTCATGGCCGTCATGGTCCACATAGTCCTCGGAGTACCATTCGCCATCGGGAATCTCCATGAGCTTGCGCCGGAGGCAGACGTCCGAGTAGTCTATGACGTCCAGCATGGCCTGTTCTACGGTGTCGACACCGTACTTCTTGAAGAGGCCGTCCAGCCGCTCCTTAGCCACATTGGCTGCCGCGATCTGAGCGCGCAGGTCCATCTCCATTATCTGGGGCATACGGGAGTTGGTCGTGACCGTCTCGATTATCTCCGGGCGCACGCCCGCTTTGTCAGAAATCCGGAGAAACCGGTAACGCGGCGACTCCTGGAAGGCGTCCCTGGCCGTGACCGTCCAGCTACCTGCTACCGGCCCGCCCACATCCACGTGGTGGAGCACTGAGCCGGTCCATCCGACCTGACGCCCGTTCCAATGGACCGGTCCCAGCACGGAAGCGTCATTCTGATGCAGCCCTCCAACATACGGATCGTTACTGAAGTAGAGCTCGCCCTCTTTCGCTCCGTCTTTCCCGAAGAAACGGATGAGGTTCTTAATAGTCATGCTTATGCCCGCAAGGTGGTAGAAGACATAGGCCCCGAAGGCTACTACCTGACCATCGGCAGTCGTGATGCCGACGTTGAAGTCGTTGGCCTCGGAGGCAACCACGCTTCCGGAGCTATTGACGATCGTGCGTCCCTGCTCCTCGTTTATCTGCCAGAGGCGGTGCCTCAGGACCTCGAAGGTAACATAGTCTGTGCGGGGCTTGAAATCCAGGCCCTCTCTGGGGTGATACGAAAGGATTACCGGGTCCATTCAGACCTCCTCTACTCTGCGAAGGTAACGATGAAGTTCAGGCGCTCGTCCACGTCCAGCCTCTGTCCCGTATGTAGGGGCAGGGTGGTTCCGAACATCTCGACGATCGCCCTTCCCTCTACAACATTGCCGGGACGAAGCTTCTCGCCGGCGAACACGGGCGTGCGGACGAAGCCCCCGGCATCCTGCCAGTAGGCATCCCTGTCGGCAGACCGGGCCGCGCTGGCATCGGAACCTCCCCGCTCGTAGGTCCTGGCACGGGCACGAAATTGAGTCGGGCAGATGGCATCGACCCGGAAGGTAACGATTTCCACGGAGGCCAGCCTGGAGCTGGCGCCGGCCCCATAGAGCATCTCGTACTTCTGCTCGTAAGACTGGCGAAGAGTCTTCAGGTCCTGGTAGGAGAGATCGGATGCGCCGGGCACCGTGATGGTTAGCTCATGTATCTGGCCGATGTAGCGGATGTCCAGAGCCCTGGTCAGAGTATAGCCGCTCTTGATCCCCTCCAGATCGAGCTGCCTCTGGGCGGAGGAGGAGAGATCCCGGAAGATTTCGTTGATCTTATTTGTGTCCATCCCAGGGTCATCCTCGATGCGGATGGGGTTTGACTCCGTATAGAAGTGCTTTATGTCCGAGTGGGCGATGCCGTAGGCCGAGAAGACCGTGGCGGCCTGTGGCACGATAACGCGCCTGGCCCCCAGGTCCGGCCCGTAGGCGGTGCAATGAGTAGGCCCGCCTCCGCCGAAGGCGAAGAGGACGAACTCTCGCGGATCATAGCCTCGCTCAATGGTGACCTTGCGGATAAGATCAGCCATGTGGGCGTTGACCACCTGGTAGACCGCTGCCGCGGCCTCCACGACCGACATACCCAGCCTATCGCCGATATGCTTCTTAAGCGATTGAGCCGCCTTTTCGGCATCCAGCTTGATGCGCCCGCCGAGGAAGTTGTCCGGGTTGATATAGCCCAGGACCACGTCGGCGTCCGTGACCGTCGGCAGTTCCCCGCCGAAGCCGTAGCAGACGGGCCCCGGCCTGGCGCCGGCGCTCTGTGGCCCAACCATCAGCGCTGCCGGGTCGGCCACCCAGGCGATACTGCCTCCGCCCGCCCCGATAGATACAACCTCCAGGGCGGGGATGGACACCAGGTGGCGGCCGATGATGGTAGTCTGAGTAGTCTGAGCGACACCGTCCACGATGAGCCCGACATCGAAGCTGGTGCCTCCCATGTCCGTCGTGATGATATTGCCTTCGCCGATCTGGCGTCCGATCATCTGGGCGGCGACGATACCTCCGGCAGGGCCGGAATACAGGGTTGCCGCTGCGGTCCGCTGGGCCTCAGCTGCCGGAGTAAGTCCGCCGACGGACTGCATGATGAGCAGCGGGCCGCTAAACTCTTTCTCCTTCAGAGAGGTCCCCAGTCTTTCCAGGTACTGTCCCAGGGTCAGACCGACGAAGGCGTTGATGGCCGTGGTATTGGCCCGCTCGTATTCACCCATGACCGGCACCAGGTCGCTGGAGACAACTACGTGGAGACTCGGGTACCTGGAGGCCAGGAGGTCACGCACCATGCGCTCATGGACGGGGTTCTTGAACGACCATAGAAGGCAGACGGCCAGGGCCTCGATCCCCTGAGCGATCAGCTCGTCCACCCTGGCCAGGACTTCGTCCGGGTCCAGCGGACGCAGCACCTCCCCGTTACGGTCGATCCGCTCCTGAAGGCCCCTGGTCATGGCGACCGGGACGATCGGCTCCGGCTTGTCCAGCTTCTGGTAGTTTGTCAGGTCCGCCTCGCTGAGCCCTATGGTGCGGGCCAGGACGCGGCCGATAAGTAGCGTATCTTCGAATCCTTTGGTGATCAGAAGCCCGGTCTTGGCCCCGGCCCGCTGTATCAGGGCGTTAGTAGTAACGGTAGTACCGTGACATATTATGCTGGCCTGGCTGTACGGGACTTCGGACTGTGCCTGTTCCAGGGTGGAATCGATTGCGTTCAGCACCCCCTGGGAAAAGTCGCCGGGGGTTGAGAGCGACTTCCCGATGAAGCAACTGCCGTCCTCGCTGAGGACCACGCAGTCGGTAAAGGTACCGCCGGTGTCGGTAGCGATCAAATAGCTCATCCGCGAGCTCTCCTCTCCTGCAAGTGGCCTTATTCTACCCTTTGCGTGCGCATCAGTCCAGCGATTACATGACCAAAAGCTGCTATCCGTCATTGCGCATTGCCCCATTGTCATTGCGAACCGGAGCGATAGCGTAGGCGTGGCAATCTCCCCGCCCCGCCCCGAGATTGCTTCGTTCCTCGCTATGACAGAGAGAACTCATTTGGCTGATCCTAGAGGCCTCTTGAACCGAGCCGTTTTCAGTGGCTCCGGCATGTGCTGATACCACAAGTTTACGCCCGAAGCCGGTGCTCCTTGACGGGAGTGCGACCGCCAGCGCGAATGTCACCGACGCTCTTTCGGGCATTGCCGACGCAAGCTGCGGTGCTGTTAACACTTGCATCCTCCCGGGTTAGCTGGCAGAATACAGCCAGCCGTCGCCGGTACGCCCGTCCGGTGTATGCCGTGTAATGTCGGTTACCTAAGCTGAACCTGTTTTTACCTGAATATATACTTAGTTAGGGTAATGTGTACCAGTGACATATCGCAATGCGTGATTGGTTACACCAGGTATACACAGACGAAAGTAGTAGAACAAGGCCCGTGGGAATGCGACATTAAGCTCGTAGCAAATGGAGGAAATATGATGCCTAAGTTAATTGCCGGCGCGGTTACACGTCAGAGCAGGATGTGGAGACTGGTTGCTGTCTTTGCCCTTGTCCTGGCGACACTCATGCCATCCCTGACGCTGGCAGCTGAGCCCGAACCGTTTGGCGCTGCTGGGCAGATCACATCCATTACGGTAGGTGCAGTCAAGCCGGCCGGTAACAGCGGCAGGTTCGTGGTAGTTGAGCGTCAGATGAGTGGTGCTCTTCAGGGCAGTCTGGATAGCTCTTTCACTCTGAGCTACAAGGCAAATGTTGAATTGGCAACTCAGGCAGGCGAGCTCCATGGCACCATGAAGCTGGACAACGGCGATGTCCTTAACGTGAACGGAACCGTTCAGCCTCTGCAGTGGCAGGATATTGGTTTTGGGCAACTATTACCGGTATTGACCATGTCAGGCCATTGGAACTTCACCAATGGGGCACAGGGTCAGGGCAATTTCACGGCATGGGGAGTGTTCATTCCCACCGATGATGGTCATATCGCCACGCTAGCCGGTGCCTTTAGTCTGACCGGCCAGTGGCAGCCATAGCCCCAGAATAGCCAGGGGAAATAGAACAGCGAATACTATTCCCGCTAATCAAAATGGTGGTGTTGCGGGTTGGCGTCTGGAGACGTCTCCTCACCCTAAGTAACGCCTGAGCGCCGTCTACCACGGCCTCCAGGAGCGGGCACTGATTTCCAGTGCCCGCTCCTTCTTTTGCCTTTGCCCCCGCCGTACCAGTGAAAGGTCCGGAAGCGCTCCTCCGCCTCTTCTCGGCACGAACCTTTACCTAGTCTCCATTGGGTAATTCTTCCCTTCTTGGGTTGCCTGCCAGGCCTTAACATACTCACAAGAGGGGCGAGACTCACTCGAAAAGGCACGTGCCATCGCGAATCCAGGAGCGAAACTAGCCGCCTGGATAATATGCGCCCCGGCCATGAGTACGCCGGTAGATCTGTGAACAGCCGATGCCGGGCTTTAGGAGGTATACCATGCAGATGAAATCGCGAAAGGGCATGCGCCAGGGGCTCGCTACCATCGTCATGCTGGTCCTGGCCACTATTCTCGCGGTTAGCTTCGCGACCAGAGTCCTCTTAGCGGTTATAGCTTCGTCAGCCGTCTGATCCGCGTAGCGCAAGAGCGTGGAGGGTTCAGGCTACTCGAATTCCATTGCTCGGCTGAAGAGACACGGACTGGCGGTGCAGCCGTAGGGCATCCGCCCTTAGCCCGGGCAAGTCATGGCAACAGATAGCCGGGATGCAACCGGGCCAACCATACAGGCATTAACCACAGGTAGCCAGGAAGTAACCTGGCGACTATGCAGCCAGCGGGCGAGGCAGTGCCATCGCACCCTACAACGGCAACGGGGGTAGCGGGTCAGAACCAGCCAACGGGTCTTGGGGCGCTGAGACGTGCTGCTGGGTTGGTCCAAGAAAGATGTATCCAGGCCCAGGTAATAATAGCGGAGGTAGCCACCCGAAACGTAGCGGTGGGGACAAGCCCCAGCCGGGGTGCGGGGTAGCGGGGCTCAAGGCCCCGCGCTACAATGCCGACAATGTCGGCGCACCCGACCCCGTCCCACATGTTCTGCCAGACCGGGGTACCCAACCCCGCACTGCATCTCTGCGTATCTAGGCAAGCACCGGATACTATCCCAACCAGCTCTAAAGCACCCCCTTAAGTGCGCTTGGTTCTCTTAGGCCGGCCGTTGTAGCGCCGGGGCGATGTCCCATCCAGCTACCCAACCAACGACGCGGCTGCCGGCGCTCCCGCCGAAGGCAGCATGAGTTGTAAGGCAGCGGTGTTGACTACTGTATTCCGATCTTAGTCGAGAGTCCTACACTGCCAAGCTTGTTGATGTACATAGCTCGTTCCACGACCACCGGCACCGAGCTGGTTACCAGGGCTGAAACGGCGTCTGACGGTATGATCTCATCGACCTGGATGGACAGCTTGCTCTGGGCAGCCACAACGAAGCTGCGTACAACTGTCGTTCCTGTCTGAAGCTGGAATTCGATATCTACGGCAGCGTTCTGGCCGTTCGGGTTCATTACAGTGATAACCTCGTCGAAAGGTGGAGCTGTGGAGCCTTCAGCCAGATACCAGGTGGTTGCCAGGGTCGGGGACCCAACGGTGGCGGCGGCCCCTCGCGGCTCCGTCCCAAGAAACATGGAACGCTCGGCGATGATGGGAGCCGACGCATCGACGCGGATGCCGAAGGACCCTTGGACCGCTTGGGTGAGCAGGATGCTGGTCCGGCTGGACGGAGCCAGAGTCTGAGCGAATCCCACCTGCCCCCCACCCTCTCTGAATATGGTTATGGTTGCCTGTACCTGCGTAACGCCGGGGTTCTGGAGTAGCAGCCAGGTATCGGTCGGCAGCCCCTGGGCACTGCTGTTACCCTCGGCGAAGAACCAGGTCTGAGCCGGCTGATTGACGCCGGACACGTCGGTTGCGGCGTTCCCAGGGAACCGGAACATGGACCGTTCAACGATTATGGGGCCGCTGCTCTGGACCTGTGTGGAGAAGGCCACGTCAGGGATCACGTCATTAGTGAAAATGCTCGTTCGTGAAGTAGGCGGGAGACTTACGCTCTGCGTCAAGGCCGCACCACCCTGGACCAGGTAGGTGATATTCGCAGTTACCGTGGTAGAGTTGGGGTTTTGCAGGAGCAGCCACGTGTGGAAGGGAGGCTGAGTGGAACCCTCCGCGAAGAGCCATGTAGTACTCGGACCGGGAATCCCGGCTACGTCGTTACCATCAAACCCAACGAACATGGACCGCTCGGCAAAGACGCGCTGGTCGGCATCGATACGGACACTCAGAGCGCGGCCAGGCAGTATCTGGTTGGCGAACAGACTGAAACGCGACTGGGGCGCCACCAGGAATTCGCTAACGGGTGTGGTAACGTCATCCAGGAAGAAGGTGAACCGGACCCTTGACTGGGACTCAGTTGGATTCTGGACCAGGTACCAGGTATCGAACGGCGCCTGCGTAGACCCCTCAGCGAAGTACCAAGTGGTAGCCTGCGATGGCTGTGACAGGGTGAAGGCGACGGACAGGGTCTGCCGGCTGGTCACCGCATCTGCAGCAAAGACATCGACAGGCCCGAATTCCAACTGGGTCACGGTGGCAGGATTCGGCATGGTGAAGCTACCCGTGATGTTGCCACTCTGGTCTGCCGTCGGGGTGCTGACGACGATGCCGATACTCCGCACCAGGAGCACCGAAGCCCGGCCTCCTGGCGTGAAGCCAGTGCCACTAAAGGTCACAACCGTGCCCGGCGGGCCGGAGGCCGGGGTTATAGTCAGCGCCGGAAGCTGCCCGGCGGTCGACTGGGTAAACGCCCACGCGCCATCGTCCGTGCCAGCCCAGATGGTCTGTGGAGCGGTGCGGTCAAGACCCAGCGTGTGTACCACCAGGTTGCCCAGGTCCGTTCCGAAAGTCTGAAACGAGTCTCCGCCATTGATCGTCTGTAGTACGCCCTGGCCGCTGGTGCCGGCGTAGAGGATGTTTGAGTTTACCGGGTCTGGGAGCAGGCCAAGGGCTGCCGGTCCGCCGAAGACAAGGGTCCAGGTTACCCCTCCATCTCGGCTTCGCCAGATCCCCTGGCTGTTGCCATAGAATGCCTGCTGGGCGTTGGTCGGCGAGTAAACGATTGCGTTAACGGCTGGCACCGACGTATCCTGGACCCGGGTCCAGGACAGTCCACCGTTGGTCGTCCGGAAGACCGACCCACTCCCTCCCTCGGTGGCCCCGCCTACCAGCACCGTGTTGCTATCCGTCGGGCTGACGGCGACTGCCCGCATGTCCACGTTCTGGAAGACCGTGCTATCAGTGAAGGCCCCTGTCCAGGTCAAACCGCCATCAGTAGACCGGAAGATCGGCGGAGCCCCGGCTGCATACAAAATCTGGGCATTCTGTGCCGAGACGTCGAGGTCGCCGGCGAAGCCGGACAGCACCCTCGTCCAGGAGTTCCCGCGGTCCGTTGACCGGTAGACACCGGCGCTGGCCTCCCCGACCAGCGGGCCGCGGCCGGTCGCTGCCAGGAGCAAGGTTGGATCGGCTGGGCTGATAAGAACGTCGTTTACAAAGAGATTGGCGAGCCCGCTGTTTATCGGATTCCAGGTCCGGCCGGCATCGATACTGCGGAATGCCCCCTGTCCGCTGGTGCCGGCTACGATGATGTTCGGGTTAGTGGGGTCCACGGCCAGGGCAGTGACCTGAATCTGATCCAGGTCCATCTGTGACCAGACGCCCGTGCCGGCGGCCAGCGGTACAGGCGCCCCTGTGATCAATCCGAGCAGCAGGGTAAGTATGAGGAGCAGATATAGAGTGCGTCGTGGGGAAGTGAGCAGGTTCCGGCTGGGCTTGTGTCTTCGGAGCATCGTAGACCTCCTTCGGCCCCAGATGTAGGGCCTCTTGTAGGATGCCAGTGTCTGTCCCGGCGGTCCGGTGCAACCGGCAGCAGGATATTCTTAATCGGGGCGGGCCCCTATAACTGACTATATTCCCTTGAACTTCTATCTTCAATGGGCTCCCGGCTCGGCCGGATATACTGCGGGTGTTCCTGTCCTGTTTTGTGCCGCTTGGATGATCCGTGCTATTATCCGGCCACATACCAGCATGGAGGGAAGATCGGCAATGTCAACCGGTGTCGCCCCACGCAAGATGAGCCTCTGGGAGGACATGCTCCTGGGGGTCCCATTCAACAAGGCACTGACGCTGTTGCCGGGCCTGGCGCTGGCCGGCGTTTTGGTGAGTGCTGCGGTTGTCATTACCGACAACGTGAACAGGTTACTCGGCTATCAGAGCCTGTTGAGTTACATCACGATGACCATAGTCCTGGGGCTCATCGTCCGCAACCTTTTGAGTGTGCCCGAGACATTCCGTCCTGGCGTCTCCTTTTGCCTGCGCAAGCTGCTGCGTCTGGGCATCATTATGATGGGTATCAGGCTCAGCATCTTCGACGCCGCCCTAATCGGGGCATGGGGCATTCCAATCGCAGTAGTCGCGATCGGAACCGGCCTGGTAGTGACAACGTTCTTCACCCGCCTAATACGCCTTCCGGACAGGCTGGGCACCCTCATTGCCGTAGGTACCGCTATTTGTGGGAACTCAGCGATCGTGGCCACTGCGCCCGCGATCGGGGCCAAGGACGAAGAGGTAGCCTACGCTGTCGCCAATATTACGGTGTTCGGCATAGTAGCGATGTTCTTCTACCCGTACATTGCTCATTACCTGTTTGGGGGCAACCCGGTGATGGCTGGCCTCTTTCAGGGGACGGCTATCCATGACACGTCGCAGGTTACGGGAGCTGGACTTATCTACGACCAGACCTTCAGCGTCAACACGAAGCCTTCAGCCGCGGACGTCGCCGTTGTGACCAAGCTGGTACGGAACATTTTCATGGTCCTCGTTATCCCACTGATGGCTGTCATATATGCCCGGAGGATGGCGAGCCAGGGCAAGGCTGGTGGCCCGGTGGCCAGCATCACCTCTCTCTTCCCCTATTTCATCCTTGGATTCCTGGCGCTGGCGGCAATCAGGTCAATTGGCGATGCCGGCTTGGGCCGGAGCGGTCTGGCAGTCGGGCTCTGGGCCAGTGGTGACTGGCAGTCCATTACCTCTGGGATAGCCAATTGGGCGGGCTATGTCCTGGCGGCCGCCGTGGCTGGCATAGGCCTGGGCACCGGGTTTGATACTCTTAAAGGCCTGGGAATTAAGCCTTTCTTCGTGGGCCTGCTCGCCGCAGCGGTTGTGGGAGTAACCAGTATCGTGACCGTCTTGTTGCTCGGGCAATACGTGGTGCTCGCCTCCCCATGATTGGACTTTCTCCAGTCAATTAGGGTATAACTCTCCTATCTCTATAGGGGGCGCTGGATGATAATTGACTGTCACTCACACATCATGGACCCGAAGCTGGCACAGTATATGGCGACGGAGCCTAATCCGAACGCTTTTAACGTGCCATGGCTTCTGGAGCAACAGGAACAGGCTGGGGTAGACATCACCGTCGTCAACCACCCTTCGGTGATAGAGCGAACGCTGCAGCGATCGCCGGCCTCTCTTTTGAAGGTCACCCAGATGTTCGACGACACCATCGCCGAAGTGGTGAAGACACATAAGGGACGCCTGGAGGCCCTTGCCGTCACCTATCCGTTCGGAGGCGATCCTTTCTTGAAGGAGCTGGAGCGGGCTGTAAAGGAATTGGGACTAAAAGGGGTTATGGTCAATCCCCGCTACGGCAACGAATTCCTCGACTCCCAGCGGGCTTTCCCTTTCTTCCAACTTGCCTGCGAGCTGGATATTCCCGTGTACATCCATCCTCCAATGGAGACGATTGGAGCGGAGTTCATGAGGGAGTACCGGCTGATAGAGATGGTGGGGCGCCCGTGCGAGACTACCCTGGGACTGGCCCGCCTGATCGACTTCGGGGTGCTGGAGAGGCTGCCTGAGCTCAAGATCGTCGCCTCTCACGTCGGCGGGGCCATTATGATGCTGCCGGGCCGTCTCGATTATGGCTACCGGAACCGGGAAGACCAGTCCTTCGATCCCTGGGGGCCGGATTACATCAGCAGTCCACCGAGCACCTTTATCAAGCGCCTCTACGTGGACACCATGTCGTTCCATCCGCCGGCCATACGGTGTGCAATCGACACAATTGGAATCGACCATGTCGTAATGGGAAGCGACTTCCCGCCGGTGCCGGAGCCTCTAAAGAGGACGGTCGATACGGTCAGGGCCCTGGGCCTTTCTCCCGAAGATGAGGCCAAAGTGCTGGGAGAGAACGCTGCTAAGCTGTTCAAGATAAAGCAGTAGCCGGTGAGCGGCTCTTGTGAGGGGAGGGCTGCCTCTGCGGGCATAATCTGCCGATCATTGCCAAAGGCAACCAGCCATTGCTTTAGGCTACGTGTCATTGCGAGCTCATTATGCAGCCCCGGCTGCAGGATATCTGAAATGACATCTTACGTTTGATGTCATTGGAAGCTTTGGTAGGCAGCCAGGGGCTGCCGGAGAAATGGAACGACATCTTCGTCCGGCGTGGCATGATGGCTGATTAGCTTTGATGTCATTGCTAGCCGGAGCGATAGCGTAGGCGTGGCAATCTCATCCGTGGCCAACCTGTCATTCCCTTAGAGTCTGCTCCCGTGGAAATGGGGAACCCATCCCAACCTGTCATTCCGGCGGAGGCCGGAATCCAGAGGAGCGGGGCGGGGAGGTTGCTTCGTCCGGCTCAATGACGTACTGGAGTGAGATTGCTTCGTTCCTCGCAATGACCAACAAAGGGGCTTTCAATGACACCCCAATCAGCCGGTTGGTATGGTGAGGGTTTGTTCTTGTCTGACAAGGCAGTACCCCATCTCTTGCGCCCTACGGGCGATGCTCTTAAGGACTCGGTCTTGGTAGG
>Ga0082335_1000575_pt1 | contig 89599 bp, 66 predicted proteins | sample Subgrocontami58m_FD_72375 | JGI IMG/M metagenome (GOLD analysis project Ga0082335, IMG submission 72375) | Subsurface groundwater microbial communities from S. Glens Falls, New York, USA - GMW37 contaminated, 5.8 m (SPADES assembly) (version 2) ...
CCAGCTGACAGTGCGCTGCCAGCATTGAACCCGAACCAGCCGACCCACAGGAGGCCGGTGCCGATCAAACTGAGCACGACGTTGTGCGGCAGCATCAGTTCGCGCGGAAACCCGGTCCGCTTTCCCAGCACCAGCGCGCACACGAGCGCCGAGACGCCCGAGCTGATATGAACGACCATTCCGCCCGCGAAATCCAAAACCGGAATTCGCCCGCCGAGCGCCCAGTTAAACAGTCCGCCCTTTCCCCAGACCATGTGCGCCAGCGGAAAATAAACGAACGTTACCCAGAGCAACATGAACAAGACATAAGCTTTGAATTTCATCCGCTCGGCGATCGCGCCGCTGATCAACGCCGGGGTGATGATCGCGAACATCATCTGAAACAACATGAACGTTTGCTGCGGGAGGTCCGCGGCATAATCGGGGTTCGGCCCGGCGCCGACGTTTTTCAAAAATCCGTAGCGAAACGGGTTTCCGAAAAAGGCGTTGCCCTCGGCGAACGCGATGCTGTAGCCGTAAACAGCCCACACGATCGAGATCAGCGCCATCAAGATGAAGCTGTGCATCATCGTGCCGAGGACGTTTTTTCGCCGCACCAAACCGCCATAAAACAAAACCAACCCCGGCGCAGTCATCATCAGAACGAGCGCGGAGCTTGCCAGGATCCAACCGTTGTTCGCGTTGTTAATTGGAGACGGAGCTGCGCTCGCGGGCCAATCACCGCCGAGCACTGGGGATGAACTCAAGAGCGTCAGGAACGCCAACCCGCAGAGACGGGCACAGTTGAATTTCATCTTCAGTTATTCTTTCTTGTCAGCCGCAGAGCCGTGAATCCGGTAGAGGTGCACCGCGTAAGGTCCAAAATCGTCTGAGAATTCTCCGCCGTCCAAAGCAATTGAACGGTTCTCCGAAAGGACCTCTGCCGCGGCGCTCTGTGCAACTTGGCCGAGGTGGACGCGCGCCCGGACTGGTTCATTGCGCATGCACACCGCGAACACAAAAATTTCCGCACCGCGGCGTTTGGCCATCCAAGCTACCGGCACGGTGCTGGGCTCGCTCCTGACAGAAACGCCCTGCGTAACATTCGGACTGTTCAGCACCGAGGCCAAACCCTGGATTTCACCGTTGATCCGAGCAACGCCCGAGAGCATTTCTGGATCATCCAAGAGGCCCGCTTCGCGGAACGCGGGCTTGAATTGGTGAACGAAATAGATGATCCCGCGCGAGCCGTGTATCAGCGACATCCAAACCTCCGCGCGAACCTGCTCGGGCGTGGCTTTCTTTTCGGGATTGCTAATGTGAGTGCACTCGATGCAGTTCCAAACCGTCTTCGCGCCCCCGGCCCAACGCACCAATCGCTCCACGCCTCTCGCGACGTATTCGAGCCTGCCCGAAATCTCCTTGTTCTCGTGAACCACCGGATAAATGTCGAACGAGACAATGTCCCCGCCTTTGACGTACTCCGGATAATCCTCCGGATGACTTCGGCGCACGCCCCGGCCGATGTAATTATCCCATGCCACAGCTTGCCCTAAGTTCAGGAGGACCGGGCGGGTCGGATCCGCCGTCCGAATTCGCTCGTAATCTCGAACGATCTTCTCGGGCAGAATGGGCGGCCCATAGCCTTTCCCTTGGCCCAGCGATTGCGCGTTGTCGGGTTCATCGCCATGCATCCAGGCGATGATCGTTGGGTTGTCTTTGTTTTGGAGGCCAAGCGTGTTTTGCGAACAAATCACGCGCAGGCCGGCTTTTTCTAGCGCATCGAGTTGATCGCGCGTCGGACCGCGCCAGAGGGCCACATACACATTGATTCCGGCTGCTTTGTAGCGTTCGGCGTTTTTCGGGTCTTGCAACCAGACTGCGATGGGAAAGAAATTCGGATCGCGGAGCGGGTTCGACTCCGGGAGAGCGATCGTTGGGAGCGCAGCCGGATCCGCCGCGGGGGCACGGAGTGATGAGATCGAAAGAAGTCCGAACAACAAAACTGTTTTGGAAAATAAAGGGAAAAAGATTTTCACTGGAGAATGCTTTCTGGGCAGCGCGCACGCGCACTTTGCCGAATGCCGGTAGGCACGGCAAGCTTCGGGTTTTCGGGCTTTTGGGTGGGGCGAGCGTACTCGCGAGGCGCCCCGCGGCGCAAAGAAGCGGTGTCGCCGGCGCATGCTCATTGCGGCTCGTCAGTAGCCTCGCCCCACCCAGTGCAATTGCTGCTTCAAGCGGTCCCGGTGGGGCGAGCGTACTCGCGAGCCGCCCCGCGGTGCAAAGAAGCGGTGTCGCCGGCGCATGCTCGTTGCGGCTCGTCAGCAGCCTCACCGCACCTGAAGTTTTGGATTCCTACAGCCGTTTTAATGTGATCTCACGCAGATCCATCACAGCCAACCCCGGTTTGCGAATCGGCCGGACTGAGATTGAATAACGCCCGGATTTGCTCAGGTCGATTTGGCCAATCGACCGGCGCACAAAATTTTGGAAACCGCCCGTCTCCTTAACCGTGAATACCAACTCCTGGTCCGCGACGGCAACTTTCACTTCCGACCCGCCGCTGCCATTCCCGCAACCGTGGAGCAGTTCCACTTCGAATCTCCCGGGACGCGCCGTTTCGAATTCCCAACTCGCCCAGTCTTCCGCGCGCACCCAAAACCCAAGCGTGTTCTTGCGCGGGATTGGCTCGTAGCGAAGTTGCGCTCCGTGCACTTCGGCGTCGCGCGCATGCAGCGCAATCGAGCCGCCGGCGTTTTCGTGCGGCGGGCGATAACCAGGATTCGCCGCCGGCATTTGCGCCCCGACCGCCTTTCGCCAGTTCGCCAATTCTGTGCGGAGACTTGCTGCGACTTCGGGCTTTTCGAGCGCGAGATTTTTGCTCTCGGAAATATCATCGCTGACGTGGAACAGTTCGAGCCGCTCGTTTTCAAAATATTCGATTAACTTCCAATCGCCGCGCCGAATCGCCCCATTCGGCTTGCCGCCTTGATTGCTGTAGTGCGGGTAATGCCAGAACAGCGCGCGCTCGGGCAAAACCGCCGCGGGATCTCTCAATATCGTCGAGAAGCTCACGCCATCGACCGGGGCTGGCTTGGCAACGCCGCAGAGTTCGAGCAGCGTCGGAAAAAAATCGATGCTGCAGACCGGCGCCATGGAAACCGCGCCCGGCTTAATCACACCAGGCCAACTCACCAGCAGCGGTTCGCGAATGCCGCCTTCGTAAGGATACCCTTTCCCTTCACGGAGCGGTGCGTTTGACGTGGCAGGCGTGTTGGGCCCTTCCAGCGTTGCCAACCCGCCATTGTCCGACGTGAAAATCACGATGGTCCGTTCGCTCAAACCCGTCTCTTTGAGCTTGCCCATAATCCGGCCGATGCCTTCGTCGACGCTTTCGAGCATCGCCGCATAAATCGCGTTCGTCTGAAAACCGCCCTTCGCCGCGCTGTAATGGGCCACGAACTCGGCCTTGGCCTTGAGCGGAATGTGAACTGCGTAATGGGCCAAATACAAAAAGAACGGGCGAGCGCGATTCTGTTCGATGAATTTCTCCGCCTCAGCAGTAACCCGATCGGTCAGGTATTCGCCATCGGGAGCGTTTTCCAACCCGGGCATGAATCGGCCATTACGCTGAAATGGGGCGAAGTAACTCCGGGGCGAACCGGCTTCATCGCCGGCCATATTCAGATCGAATCCTTGGCGCGTCGGTTCAAAGCCTTTTCCGCCGAGGTGCCACTTGCCAATGTGCGCGGTAATGTACCCGGCGGATTGCAACGCTTCAGCCAGCGTGATTTCTTCCAGGGGCAACTGCTGTCGGATCGTCGGCCGGGAAAGTTTTTGGGAAGCCATGTCGGGCCGGCCTGGCAACCAATCAGTGAGGTGCAATCGCGCCGGATATTTCCCAGTCAGAATGCTCGCGCGGGTCGGCGAACACACGGAGCATGCGGCGTAGGCCTGGGTGAATTTCATTCCGTCGCGGGCGAGTTGATCGAGATTAGGCGTGCGATGAAACCGGCTGCCGTAACAGCTCAGATCCGCCCAGCCCAGATCATCCGCCAAAATAAAAATGACATTCGGGCGGACTCCTTCGGCGGCTGAAATGCCTATGGCGATTCCAACACAAAGTAACGGGCGAAACAGCAGGCACAGTCCAAAACGGAAAAGGAGCCGAAGATCAATTCGCGATGGCATGACCGGAGGCTAGCGCGTTCAGCCCGCAGGCGAAACGGGATTTTTCCGGAGGAGATAAATCTGATCCGCTCCAGCGAAAAGTTCTTACGGGAATTCGATCTGCTCTGGGAAATCTGGGCAGAGTTTGGAAGCGCGAAGGTTAGTCTGATTGGCGCCAAAGAATTTCATGCTGCCGGAGATTTCACAGACCCAAACCTCCAAGGCTCCCGCGTCAAAATAAAGCGACATGACCATGACGATCCGTTTCAATTCGGCCCTCGACCTTTGCCAGTTGCGGGTCGTCCAAAAGTTCGCGCCAGCGCCCCAGGTTAAAATCTGTCCGTGCGCTCTGCGGGAGAAGTTCAATCGTCACCATTGCCATACGCAAAGTTATCGGCGGCTTCCACGCCGCGTCAACCGTTCCTGGACATAATCGCACCTCCAGTCTTCATGAATCCCAGATCCGGAATCGGCAATCCTGAATTCTCACGACCTCGCTGAAATCTCGAGCATGCGTTCGATCGGAAGCCGGGCGCGGTCCATGATCTCTTTGCTTAGTTCGATGCGCGGGGAAAGGTTCGCCATGCAATCGTGCAGCTTCTCGAGGGTGTTCATCTTCATGAACCGGCATTCGTTGCAGCGGCAATTCTCCGTCGGGGCCGGAATAAAATTTTTGTCCGGGCACTCTTTCTTTAACCGGTGCAGCATGCCTGCCTCGGTCGCGATGATGATGCTTTTTGCAGCCGATTGCTTGCAGTAGGAAACCATTTTTTCAGTCGAACAAACCTCATCGGCCAGCATGCGCACCGCTTTCGTGCACTCAGGATGAGCGACCAACGGCGCATCTGGATGTTGCTGCCGGATCCGAAAAATCGTCGCATGGGTCCATTCGACGTGGACGTAACAATTCCCCCGCCAGAGCGTCATCGGGCGTCCGGTCTGTTCCATCACCCACGCTCCCAAATTTTCGTCCGGGACGAACAGCAGATCGCGATCGGCCGGGGCGGCTTTCACGATCTTCACGGCGTTGCCGCTCGTGCAGATCACATCGCTGAGCGCTTTCACCTCGGCGCTGCAATTGATATAGGCAATCGTATAGAAATTCGGATTGGTCTCCTGAAGCGCTTTCAACCGCGGCGCAGGACAGCTTTCCTCGAGCGAACAACCCGCGTCTTTATCCGGCAAAATCACGATTTTGTGCGGGTTCAAAATCTTGGCTGTCTCGGCCATGAAATGAACTCCACAGAAGACGATCACATCAGCGGGAGTTTTGGCAGCTTGCTGCGAGAGTCCGAGCGAATCGCCCACATAATCGGCCAACTCCTGGATCTCCGGAACTTGGTAATTGTGCGCGAGAATGACCGCGTTGATTTTCTTTTTGAGCGCGAGAATTTCCCGCGAGAGCGCGTCGGTTCGAACGGGCGGAGTCGGCTTCCGCGTTTCGAACCGATCCACTCCACGAGGCTGAATCTCGGTCAGATCGATCATAGGAAGAACGTAGCGTCCGGCTAGGGCGGTTGCAACTCTGGCGTCGAATCCGTCGTTGCGTTGACCTTTCAGCGCGTCTCCACAAATACAGCTTGGCTCAAATTCGTGAACGAGCCGCTGCGTGTCTCGATCAACTTGAGAGCCCGCACGGCATATTGCTTTGGAGTCGCTGAACCTGGCGTGGGATCGACCCAAGTCGTGCCCGTCACGGGTTCAGCGCTCACCCGCTGGAATGGGCCGGCCATTCCCTTCATCGAACGGTAAACGAAATAGCTCGCACCCGGCTCAATCGAACCAGACCACGTTAATCGCAATTTGCCGCCGGGTTCGGCCGCGGCTTTCAGATTTTCGGCCGGGGGGAGAATTTGCATCCGCAAGGTGGGATCGCCGAGCAGGAAGATCGTGCGAACGCTCTTCGGGTAGGGCGGAAAGAGAGGAGCGGCTGCCGAAGTCAAAACAAGTCCAGCGCCGATCGGTTCTCCCAAACCGAGTGGCTCGAACCGCCAATCGATGAAATGGCCGAACATCGCGCCCAGGCCGTAACTCGTCTCCGCCAAGGCGGCCCGGAGCAGATTATCGGGAGTATTCCAGTCGCCGAAAAACGAACCGCCGAGCACCCAGAAGCTGACGGGAACTTCCCGGCCGACCAAATCTCTCGTCGAATGCTCGCGTTGAAAATTGCCGACATTAATCACGTTGTAGCCGCCAAAACCGCCTTGAAAGCCCCACAGGTAAGCCGTCTTTTGCGCAAACATGTCGCCCACGACAATCTCAGATGCTTCCGGGCCGCTGCGCCCCGCCAAGCGCAGGGCGTCCTCGTAATACTTACGCCCGTAATAATGAAACGGCTCGCCGAAATAATCGGCCACGATCGCGCCGTGGCCGAAGTCGTACAACCGAAAACGATAGGCATGATCTTTTTCCAGGTACTGCCGCATCAACTCAACCTCTCCTTTCGGTCGAAAAGCTTGCAGCTCCCAAAAATCAACTCGGCCCACTGCGAGTTCGAGTTGGTTGTTCTCAAAAGCGATCTGGTCGAATTTTCCGTCGCCAATGATGTTTTCCAGCCGAGGCTGAAAACGATTTTCGAGATTGGCGCGTGAATCAGTCCAAACACCGTCGATATCGCCGTAATAACTGTCCGCGGGCCATGCGCCGTTATGATTCAGATCCTTCTCTACCGGGAGAAAATGGCCATCCTCCGCGGTCAGCCCCGAGTACGGCACGGCCACGTGGCCCACGATGAAAACAGCTTTGGTCTCGGCGGGGTTGGCCCGCCAATCATCGACGATCAGCTGCTTGATTCGGGCAATTGCGTTCGTGTTTTTTCGCCAGGCGCCATCATTGTGCCGCGGCACGTCATGCCGCACGGTTGCCCAGCCATCTCCCGTCAGGTCCTCTTCCAGTTGCCGCAGCGAAGGGGCCAATGGCTTTGCCAACGTCTCATCGACCAATAAAATCAATCGCCCGCGCTGTTCGATCGGCGCGGCGCGTAACCCGGCCAAAATGCGGCGCGGTCCCACCTCATATTCGTAACGACCGCCCACTTCCACGGCTCGATCGACATAAACCGAAGCCCGGCAGATATTCGTGAGCACCGTCCATTCAACCTCGGCCGGTTTTTTCCGGCGGATCGTGACGCAATCACCCAAACCGTTTTCCGGAATGTTCTGCCACCGCAATTCGATCGCAGGCGGATTGAGCCGCGGCATTGCTTCAAGCCGCATCGGCCCGGAATAAATCTGAGATTGGAGCGGCCCGACCGGTTCGCCAAAGGTTTCCAGCTCGTCGATCAGTCCCTGCGCAGGGAAGCGGCCGTCCGCGCCGCTGCCGATCGTGAACGAAGCTGGCTTAGTCAATGGGCCCTCGACCCCAAAACCATACGGACCAGGCGCCGTCGCGTTCTTTTGCGTTTCCCCGTCGATGACAAAAAAGCAGGTCGCCTTCGAGTAATTCAGAATGATTTCGTGCCAGTAAAAGTTCGGATCGGCTGGAATCACTTTTTTGTAGAACGAAGTTTCCACTTCCAAATTAGTCACGACCTGTCCTGGCCTCGGCTCGGTTTGAAAAATGAGGCGGGTGCCCTCCGGATTGATCGAGATCTTCAGCCCGCCGGCTTCAACCAAGCGCGCCCAATCTCCGGGACCCGTGCCGTGATTGGGCCGAAACCAATATGGCTTGTACCAGAATCTCACCGCGCCTTGCTGCACATCAAGATTGGCGGCGCCGCTCGGGGCGGTGATCGGAATTTCCAAAACCGCAGGGCGGCTCGAACGAAATTCCGCGCCTGTGCCAGCGAAGCTGGGGCGCAACAGAACATTGGTGGCGCGGAGCGGACGCTGGCCTTGTTCGCTGGCCAGGTCGGCCGCTTCAAACCGCCAGGACGAAAGCAACAAATTCGGCGCCGCGGCGGACAACCGCGACGTGATCGAGAGACAACAGAGGGCCGCGCCTGCGGCGATCAATGTCCAACGCAGACGCATCTGGGCTTGAGTTGGCTTCAACGGCGACTTAATGAAGTAGGTCATGAAACGTTATAAAAGTTTGTTGTTCAGCGCAGCTCTCGTGCTCTTCGGCCTCACCGCGTGCCAAACCAATCCCGGCCCCGCCACCACAGGCGATACTGGATTCCTCGGATACGAAGGCCAGCAATCAGGCTGGCCGATCGAGCCAAGCGCGCTCGTCGAGAGAGATTGGGCGCTGCCGGTCTATCGCGGGTTGCCGCCGAAACCTTACCACATCGTCGGGCGAATTATCAGTCGGCAGGACAATATTATTGGGCGCGGCTTGGCGGAAGGCCTTTGGAGTGATCGCGACCGCATGGCCAATGTGGTGGCGCAAGCCCAAGCGCACGGAGCCGACGCGGTGATGCTCACGGTCAATTCCAAAATCATGGAGACGCTTCATGTTCCCGCGGGCGACGAAGGACGAAACGATCGACCGCTCTATAATTTCCCCGGGGCAGTTGTTGCGATTAAATGGGCCGAGCCGGTGCAGTGAGGGGGAACGGAAGAGCGTTAAAAGGTTAAAAGGTTTAAAAGCGTTAAAAACGTTAGAAACGTTAGAAACGATAAAGAAGTTAAAGATGCGCGAAACCATGGGAGCCGCGGAGAGCATGTCCGCCCAGCACTTTTTTAACGCCTTTAACCTCTCTAACCTTTTTAACGCTTTTAACGCTTTTAACGCTTTTAACGCTTTTAACCCTTTTAACCCTTTTAACGTTTTTAACGCTTTTAACCCTTTTAGCGCCCTTAACCTCCACTACCGCTTCCCCAGCGGCCGCACACTGACCTCTTTGAAATGGACGCGCGCATCATCACCGTGATTTTGCAGGCCGATGTAACCGACCTCAGGGCGGAGGCCGCGATCCGGCTCGTACCAATGCTGCTTTTCCGGGACCGGCTTGCCTTCCGTGTAATCCGTCACCTTGAGGCCATTCACTTCGACAAGGGTTCGCTTGCCATCCAGGGTGATTAACATTGTCGACCATTCGCCGACTTTCGCATCCACCATGTGAACCGCTTTGGTAAGGCTGTACAGGCAACCGGTGTGATGCCATTCGTCCCCGGTGTTGTCGATCTGCACTTCATATCCACGATTCACGCCGTCCCAAGGGGTTCTCGGCGGATTCGGAATGCGGATGAAGACGCCCGAGTTGTCTTTCTTGCCGGTCAATTTAAACGTCACACGAATTTGGCAGTCGCTGAACTTTTCCTTCTCGTACCAAAGCAAGCCCATCCCGCCATGGGTCACCAGTTCGCCGTTCTCAAGACGGAGTTCGCCCGGGCCGACCATGCGCCAGCCCGCTTTGCTGCGGCCATCAAACAACGTCCGCCATTCCCCGCTTTCGTCCGCTGCGCCTCTCGAAACGAGCGTTCCCCACATCAAGAAAACTGCCGCTGAATGCACGAACAACCATCTCCTCGTTGACGTCTTCATGAAGTCAAAATGGAGTCAGGGTTGCGCTTTGAAAAGTGAAAAAGCGCAACGCAAAACTGGTTTTGAACAGAGGGCAAGCGGGAGGCCTACCATTCGCCCGCTTAAATCCAGTCGCTCGTTTCAATCGTCCGAATTATCGTGCATATGCACGATAATTCGGTAGGACAGGAAAACGACAGGAACGGACCTGTCTTGGCCAGAAACGCTAAGATCCGTTTGTTCGCCAACTGCGGTGAGGCAGCCTCAGTGAGCCTGCGATTGCAACTGGTCAACGTTTCTCGCGACCGACGGCCTCTTCGTGACTATTCCAAACAATCGTTCGTACCAATCGCACAGTTGTTTCCCAAGCATTGGCCAAGAAAGCCGGGCTTCCACCGCGCGGCGTCCAGCGTGAGCCAGGCTTTTGTGCAACACCGAATCTTTCAACAGCCGCTCGCATTCCCGCACAAAGTTCGGGGCGGTGTCGGCGAGCAAAATCTCTTCGTTGTGACGCAAGTTCAATCCTTGCGCGCCAATCGTCGTCGAGATCACTGGCGTCCCGAGCGCGAGCGATTCGACAATTTTCAGCCGGGTGCCTCCACCGATTCGCAAAGGAACGATTTGAGCCCAAGCGCGGCGATAGAACGGCCGCACATCTGGAACGCCGCCGGTGACAGTGACGTTTTCCAGATCGCTCCAGCGGCGCACTTCTGGCGTCGGATCTTTCCCGACGATCAAGAGCCGAAGATTTGGCACAAGACGGCGCAGCGGTTGGTGCATCGCCGCGAAATACCAGCGCATCGCGTCCACATTTGGGTTGTAATCCATCGCTCCGCAGAACAGCAAAGTGGGCGGTGGATCGCGCGGAATCTCAGCCGTGACCTGCGGATCGAAATAATCCAAATCAACTCCGTTCGGAATGACCGCAATCTGAGCACGTGGCCGAATGAACCGGCGCAAGAACCGCTCGTCATCGGGCCCGCAAACCACTTCGAGCATTGATCGACGGCCGACGGCCCGTTCGTAGCGCCAGAGCTTGGCCAGATTTTCCAGGTTCAGCAGCCGGTTGCGCCAGGAGAAACCCATGTGCCGCTGTTCCATCAGTTGATAAAAAAGGTCAACCCGCGTTCGATCTGAAATCAGCGGAAGCGTGACATGTCTCCCGAGGAAATATTGGGCAAGCACGATGTCTTCGATATGCGCCGCGTCATAAGGCGTGGCGCGGAGGAGTTCGTCCAGTTTCTCGGCCACGGCGGGAATCGACCAATGAGTCGTGGTGGATGGCCAGCCATTGAGCAGACGGCCGGGAAATAATTTTGGCCAAGGCGGATGATGGAACGGCACAAACTCGACGCGATGACAGAACTGAGCGAAGACAGCTCGATGCTGCAAGCCGTCGCCGTTCTCAGCCAGCGCGAGCAGATCGACGTCATGCGCGGCAGCGAGCGCTTTCAGCAACTGAAACGCGCGATGGTACGCCCCGCGATCGGGCGGGTAAGGAATGTACGGATAGAAAACCAGGAGACGCATATAATTGGCCGGTCACTGAAATTTTTTCCAGGCCCGCTCGTACAACCGAACCCAGCCGATGAAATCGCGCGAGTTCGCGCCGAGATTCTTTCGGAGAAGCGCATTCACCGCGGGGTCGTTCAAGCTTCGTTGCTCCCAGAGCAGGATTGGCAATGCTCGAAAGAGGCGTTCGCGAGGAGAATGGCGCGCTTCCCTGGAAAGGCATTTGCCCAGTCCAAGGGATTTGGCGGTCACGAGAAGGTTCCACCAGGCTGGGCTTTCGGGAAATTTAGGCCGCGGATCGAACACGTAGTGATGCGGGGAATCGAACGATCTCTCGAGACGCCGTTCCTCGATCCAGAGCCAGACCTGCTTCCCTAACGCGGCCAGGCGCTCCCAATCCTCGAGCAGGATCGAGCGCGCGTGCGTGCTTCGCCGCGGGTGCAATTTGAATTCCATCCCGGCGATATGTTCGCGTTGGATGTCGTAAACCCACGGCAGATCATCCTCGGAAAAAAACTTCTCGAGCCGCCGATAGCGCTCACGGCAGCTCCAGTGGTACCGCCCGCGCGCCGCCAGCACCGCGTCGCCAAAGCCAAGCTGCGCCTTCGCCAGGTTGCGGCCAATGAAATCGGCGTCCTCGCACGAAAACGGATCGCGTTCGAGCCGTTCGCGAGAAAAGAGCAATCCGGAACAGCGATTCATCAGGAGGCGGGACGCTTCGGCCAGCGGAATTCTGGAGGGGTCGCGATGGTGATCGCACCCGTGCAAGAGCTGTTCATTTCCCACGAGCCAGCGATGGCCCATCAGCAGGTCGTACGAGAACATCGAAACCGGGCTTCGCCTGAGACGATCGAGGGAAGTGATCTTGAATTCGATTTCGACCTGAGCGGCTGGCGAAAGGCTTTCGGCCAACCGGTGAAGGCGGGCGCCGTAGCGGCGTTCGTTCAGCCATGGATGGCCGCGCAGGCAGACGTAAAATTCGAGATCATTGTAGGGCAGATCCGCCGCGGCCGTTTTCAAAACCCCGCCCTCGCCCCGGCCATAACCGCCCCCGAGCAAGATCGCTTCGAGCTTGTCGGAAGGCACGGCGCCGCGGATCGCGTCAGCGACAGCTGCGCACGTCTGGTCGAGCCTGTTCTCGAGGTCATCGCCGCCGTCTAAGGTGAACCGAGCATTCATTGGCCTGCTGCAATTTCAATGTTCGCCATCGGTTCTTTTCGACGAATTATCCGTTCGCCATTGGCTTCCAGCATCGCAACGTTTCCTCCAAATAAGCTTCCACTTGATCGACGACGACGGGCTCAGCGCAGCGTTGCCGAGCTTCGCAATAACCGCCGACGGCGCATCGTTGTCGCAGGGCATCATCCCGCGCCAGCATCAGAATTCTATCCGCCAATTCCTCGGGTTTGCCGGCGGCGTAAGTCAGCGCGTTGTCGCCGTGCCGGAAGAGTTCCGCGCTCCCTCCGGTGGTCGTGCCAATCACTGGCAGCCCACATGCCATCGCTTCGAGAGGGGTCAACGCGAATGGCTCATCCCACTCGGAAGTGAAAAGCAGCGCGTCGTGCTCGCGGTAAACCTCCGGCATTTTTTGCGGAGTCGCCGCCGTGAACGTGACGGGCAAATGATGGTCGCCGGCGAACTCGACGAGTTGAAGCGTGTAATCGGATTCGCCGCGTCCGTAAATGCTCAAGCTCCCGTCGAATTTGTCACGAATCAGCGCCATCGCCCGCAGCGCGGTCATGACGCCTTTGTCCTCAGCCAAGCGGCCGACGTAAAGCAACCGTTGGAGAGGGCCGACCGAAGGCGTGAGATCGTGCTGCAGAAAAACGCGGTTGATCGGGCAATAAATTACCGCGCCGTGGCTCACGTCAAAACCAGCCGCCACGGTGGAATCGCGCAACGCTCGGCTGCAAAAATAAATTCTGGGAAACCGCAACTGCGAGATGGGATTGGTGGGCGCGAGCTGCTGCGAGCGACGACGCCCGCCGAGCCATGACCAAACAGTGCGCGTCAGCCGCTGGCGGATTCGGCCGTTGCGGCGATTCCACCAGGAGAGCCAAACGTCGCTGGCCAAGCCGCGGGAGATCCAGTGATCGGAAAGATAAAAAACGGTTGGCAATCCGGTCGCCTGGAGCGTGAAGAGCATCGATTTGGAAAGTCCTCCCATGTTCCAGACATACACCAACTCGGGCTTGTAGCGATGGAGGGCCGAACGCAACGTCGCATTGTTGTGCGCCTCGAGCTTGCGAAGTCTTCCAATGCCGAGCCACGGGTGGCCGTAGAAACCATGGATTTTCAGGAGCCGTTCAACGCCGGGCTCATCCGGCTGATGCCGCGCCGGCTCGACCTGATGATCCGACGTGAGCACAGCGAGCTGATGGCCGCGCGCACGCAAAGCATTCACGATGGTCGAGCAGATCAGCTCGTACCCGCCGAGGTAATGCGGTGGATAAAGATTAGTGAGGACGAGAATTTTCAAGGGGGTTTGAACCAGCTTGGGGCGCGTTCATGCTCGGGGTTTGTTCGCGAACTGGCTGGTCAGGTTCGGCTGAGACTGGATCCCGCTGCGGTGTTTCGCGGTAAACCCTCCAGCCTTCCTTAAAGCCATTCAATTTCCCGCGCCGTTGCTGCCAGCGAATGCGCGCGGCATGGGGCAGTTCTTTCCAGCGCCGGTGCCGGGCGCAGAATCGCAAATCGTGGCGCAGGTCGCTCGCCCAACCGAGCATGACGGTCCGCAGCCAGTTCATCTCCGCAGCGTTGCCCGCAAAGGAAGCGGCCAGCGCCCGAGCGTCGCCGAAGCTCCGCCGATACGCTTGCTGCGGTGAGTAATTGTGCGAGTGCATCACGACCGATTCCGGGCAATACGCGACGCGAAATCCTTGCGCCCGGCACCAGCGCGTGTATTCGTCGTCCTCCGCGTACTGCAGCTTCTCGAGAAAACCGCGGCGCTGCCAAATGTCTTTGCGGAGGCCGCTGCTGACCATGCTGAAGAAATGATCCCAGTGAATCGATTCGCGCTGGGGCCCAAAACAACGGTCGTAATCGCAGGCAAACACAGCCTGGCAATCGGGCCGCGGAATTTGCCGGCTGAAGACCGCCGCCGTGCCGGGATCGAACAGCGCGCGAACGAGCGGCCTGAGCCACCCGGGGCCCTGGGGTGTGGCGTCCGCATTCAGGAAAATTCCAAACTCGGATCGGGCGAGTTGCATGCCGTGGTTCATCACGCGGCTCGGATTGTATTCGTGAGGCTGGAGCTGAATGAAATGAGCGGGCCCAGCTTGGCGCAGCAGCTCAACGGAGCCATCGGTCGAACCGGAATCGAAGACGAGCAACTCCCAATTCCGATATTCCTGCGCGCGGAGCGCGGGCAAGGTTTCGCGCAAAGCCCAACCTTCGTTAAAGGAACGGAGAATAATGCTGACGAGCGGATCACTCATGCGACTTTGCGCCGGGAAAACCGGCGTTCCGTGAACGCGATCATTTTTTCGCGTTCCTGCAGGGTCAAGCCGAGCTTCCACACGCCCCAAGCTGCGATGGCGAAGGCAGCGGCGCTTTCGGCCATGAAGATGATGAAGTTCTTCTGAAAATCGCCGGGGATCATCGCGACGATGAGCGCGCCGCACAACAACGGCAAGCACGCAAGCCAGGTCGGCGTAAGGACGGTTCGGGCCAATCTCCAGCCGGACAAATTCGCTTCGCGAGCGGACCACGGCCAGAGGTACAACCAGCCAAAGAACGACGTGGCCAGGAGCGATCCGAGCGCGACGCACCAGACTTGGCGAAAGTAAAGAACCAGTCCAAGGCTCAGTCCCAGATTGAGCGCGGCTTCCCCCACCCCAAGCGCCATGAGCCGCCGTTCGTGGCCGCACATCATGAAAATCCGTTTCGACACGCTCTGGGTGACGACCATCATGTAAATCCAGAGCAACAGAATCTGCGCGGTCCAGTACGTTTGCGGATCCAATTTCGCCGTGCCGGTCAGCACTTGCAGAATCCCCCGCATCAGCAGCGCGCAGATACAATAAAGCGGCGTCGCCACCATCAGATTGAACCGCGTCGCATTGACGAGCATTTCCTGCAAAACCGGCCGATCGCCCGAGGCATGGAAATGAGCGGCGGCGGGAGAAAGCGATTCGGGCAGTTGCTGCGTCATGGAATAAAACATCTCCGCCACCTTCGACCCCGGCAGGTAAAGCGCCACCGCCGAAACGGCCAAAGCCGTGCCCAGGACCAGATTGTCCGTCTTCGTGAGGAGAATATTGCTGACGGTGATGACGTAGGCGAAAAGCGAAAAGCTCATCGTCTTGGCAATCATCCCGCGCGAAAAATATTTTGGATGGATCTTTACCTCGGGCAATTGGCGCAACGCCAGCCAGCCGCAGATCAAGTCCGGCAGCAAACTGCTCGCGAGCGCAATCACCAAGAGCACCTCGAGTCCAAACCCGAGAACCAGCGCCGTGGCGCCGAGAACAAAATTGGCGATCATTCCGCCGAGCAACAGGTAATTCGCCAGGGCGATTCGCTGCTGCCCGCGCAGGATTTCGGGAAATAATCCCAGCGGAAACGCCAGCCCCAACCCGCACAAGAAAAGGCGAAGGAGCTTTTCGAATTCGACTCGGTTCCCGGGTGTGATCTGGAAGGCTTGGATAAACCAGCCCGACCCGAACAACCCGGCCAGAATGATCAGCATCCCCAGCCCGACGTAGACGAAAAAAATCGTGCTCAGCACGCGGCTCAACTCGGGCCAGTCCTTGTGCACGGAAAGTTCGGCCACGCGTTTCAGCGCGGTGAACCCGAACCCGAAATCGAGCAGCAAGCTGTATCCAAAAAGACTCCAGAGGAGCCCCCAATAGCCGAATTTCTCCCGCGGCAGCATTTGAAACATCAGCCGGAACATCACCAATCCCATGACCAATCGAACCACGACGCAGACATAGTTCGAGATGGTGTTGCGCCAAATGTGCCGCTTGACTTCGTCGTCTCTCATTTTAGTGGGGCATCAGAGTGGACCTGAGCAGCTACTTCGCGCCTGCTCCGGCGCGGTCGAGACAAAGCCGGATCTTTTCCGCCAGCACGGCCACATGCGGCTCGGCCAACATCGTGTCGTGGTTGCCTGGGACCAGGTGCACCTCAATTTCCTGCGCCAGTCCGGGCCAGCCATATTCCGGGTCCGGAAGAATGGCCGGATCGACTTCGCTCGCGTTGAACAAAGTGACTCTTCCGGGGTAACACTCGGCCCGATAAAATTTCAACGCCCGCAGATTGACCCGGTAGATATTTTCCAGCTGGGCCAGGCGCTGGTCGATTTTGGCGTCCGCGGCGCTGTTCAATCCGCCTTGGGCGGCCAGCCGAAAACGCATTTTGTTGGCGCGGCGCGCGGCCAGATAGTACTGGATCTTTTTTGCGAGATAAATCCGCCAGCCCGTTGGTTTCATCCGGAAAAAGCAGCCGAGCCGATGCAAGTAATAACGGAGGTTCAATCCCGCCGGATCGGGCGCGACGGTTTCGAGCAGCGCCAGCAGCCCAATTTTTTCACCGAGGGCCTGGAGTTGCCGGGCCATTTCCACAGCGAGCAAGCCGCCATAACACCAGCCGCCCAGATAATACGGGCCGTGCGGCTGGAATTCCCGCAGCAAACGGACGTAATGGGCCGCCATTTCCTCGAGGCGCGTGTGGCTCAATTCCGGCCGGCCCAGGCCGAGCGATTGGAAACCGTAACAGGGTTGATCCGAACCGAGATGATAAATCAAATTGCCGTAGCCGAGCACATCCCCTGGGGTGGTGTGAATGAAAAACAGCGGCGGCCGGCTTCCGCCCGGTTGGAGTGGAACCAAGCAGGACCATGCTTGGTCAGGGCGATTCTCGCGCAGCGTCTGCGCCAAGGCCTCGATCGTGCTGGCCTGAAAAAGAGTTCCCAACGGCAAGCTCTGCCCCGTCACGCGCTCGATTTGAACGATCACTTCCAGCGCTTGGAGCGAATCGCCGCCGAGTTCGAAAAAGCTCACATCGACGCCAATCGGACTGCGCCGCAAGACCCGTTCAAAAATCAGCTGGATCTGGAGTTCGAGCGGTTCGGACGGCCCTTTGACCTCCTCGATGAGCGGTTTCCTCGCGGGCGCCAAAGCGGCTAAACCTCTTCGATCGACTTTGCCGCTGGGCAGGAGCGGCAAACGATCGAGCGCCACAATCTCCGCCGGCACCATGAAATCGGGCAAACGCTGGCGCAGGAACGAACGGAGTTCCTTCACCGCAAATCCCGGCTCGCGCGCGACCACATACCCGATCAAGCGGCGGTCCGCCGGGCCATTCCCTTCCACCGTCACGGCCGCTTCCCGCAACCCGGGATGCTCCGCCAGCGCTGCTTCGATCTCGCCAGGTTCAACCCGATATCCGCGGATTTTCACCTGATGATCGAGCCGGCCAAGAAACTCCAAATTCCCATCGGGCAGCCATCGCGCCAAATCACCCGTTCGATAAAGCGCGGCCCCTGGCGTCGGCGCGAACGGGTCGGCCATGAATTTGTCGTTCGTGATCTGCGGCAGGTTCAAATAACCGGTGGCCAGCAATTCGCCGCCGATGCACAACTCGCCCGCCAATCCTTCCGGCGCCAAATGTTGCCATCGGTCCAGCACGTAAACCTTGCGGCAGCCGCGCGGGCGGCCGATCGGAATTTTTGCAGTCACCGCTCCGCTGGCCGGAACTTCGTAAGCCGTGGCCGTGATTGTTGCCTCGGTCGGACCGTAGGCATTGATCAGCCGCGCCGAACGAAATGGAGTTTGCCGCCAGAGCTGGACTGTTTCAGGCAACATGGTCTCGCCGCCGACAATCACCAGCCGAAGCCGGTTCGGTGGAACAATCCCCGGCTCGCGGGCGCATTCCTGAGACAGCTGATGCCAGTACGCCGTCGGAATATCAGCGACGGTCAGGCGCAGTTCCGCGGCTTTTTCGACAAACTGCCGCACTGTCCAAACCTCCTCGCCTCGCAGAACCAGGCAGGCGCCGCTCGAAAGCGCGCCGAAAATTTGTTCGAAAGCTGCGTCGAAATTAATCGAGGAGAATTGCAGCACACGGTCGCGCGGGGTCAGCTCGTAATAACGGCGAACATCGACACAATGATTGGCGACTGCTTTGTGCGGGATCAGCACGCCTTTCGGCCGCCCGGTCGAACCGGAGGTGTAAATGATGTAGGCGGTGTGATTCGGCTGGGCGGCGGCGTCGAGAGTCGAGGCGAGCTGGCGTTCCCAAGCGATGGACTCCTCCTGCAAACAGATCGCCTTGCCGGAAAACCGTCCGAGCATCTGCGCAAACTTGCGCTCGGTCAGCACCAGACTCGCTTTGCAATCTTCTATCAGCCATTGCAACCGTTCGGGTGGATAAGCGGGATCCAACGGCACACACGTTCCGCCCGCCTTGATCACCGCCAGCAACGCCACCATCAACTCCATCGAACGTCCGAGACACAGGCCAACCGCCTGGTTCGGCCGAATCCCGAGCTCTCGCAAATGGCGCGCCAGCTTGTTCGCGGCCGCGTGCAGTTCGGCATAAGACCACGTCTTGGCCTGGCCAGCTCCAGCTTCCGCCAGGATCAAAGCAGGCGCTCCCGGACTGCGCTCCGCCGCCTCTTCGAGCAAAGCACTTAGCGTCAGCTTCGAATCAAATGCCGCTCCCGTCTGATTCCATTCGCCGAGGATTTTCTTTTTCTCGCCGGGCGTGGTCAGTTCGAGCGCGGAAATCGTCGTCTTCGGATTCAGGACGATCTGTTCGACGATCGCCAGCAGATGAGCCCCCATCCGGCGGACGACCGCTTCGTCCAGTCGTTCGCGATTGAAATGGATGGCCCAACGGCGTTCCTTTGGGAGCCAGGAAAATTCCAGCGCCGAATCGCCGAGCGATGGCCCAACCGAGCCCGCGCCTGTCAAATCGATGCTGACGCCGCTGGCGCTCGCCGTTCCGGAATCGATCGATTGAATGGCATTGTTCGAACGCCGCGCTTCCAATTCCTGGAGCCAGACACCGACCGGTCGGTCCTGGGAAATTCCAGCGCTGGACAGCTGGCTCACTGGCGCTCCGGTTTCAGACGCCGCAGTTCGCAGGCTGAATTCGATTTTGTCCTCGCCGCTATAACGGTTGAGCAGGCAAAGGCACGCAGCCAGAAACACGGTTTCCGCTGGAATGACTCGAGACGTTTCTTCGTCCTGAACCAGGCACGAAATTTCCGGCCACGAGAATTGAACGGACGCAATCCCGACCTCACGCGGCGCGCTCGCGGCCGGCCCGAGTTCGGCCACCCATCCTGGAAACGACCCAGCTGGCTTCGCTTGTTTTTCTGCGGGCGGCGCCCAATTCGCCGCGCGAAACCCGGCGCGGACAAAAACGGTTTCGAACCCTAGCCTTTGATAAAGCTTCTCCGTGCGGCTGCCGCTGTCGACCTGCAGAAACAAACGTTCGTGCCCGCGGCGCTCGGAAAAGTCGATGAGATGCCGCATCAACGTTCGGCCATATCCTTTGCGGCGCACGTCCGGGATCGTCCCAACGTTGTAAATGCAGGCATCACCCTCGCGCTCGATGAGGGTTCCGATCGTGACCGGCTTGCCTTGGACGTATCCAACAAAATGGCGGATCTGATTGCCCTCGCCCGGTTCCCTTAATTGCCGGCCGAGTGATTGCGCATAGCCAGGTTCTCGCACCTGGTAAGCCGCATAAAACACTTCCACAAAATCAGCCACGCCGCGGTCGTCGGAAATCTCGACGAGATCGATCGGCTCGCCTGCGTTCGAATCGTCGCTGCCATGCCGGTAAATCATCCAGCTTTCCTGGTCGAACGGTTCCCAGCCGCTGGCGCGAAATAGTTCAGGGCGCGTCTCGTGTTCCACGGGAGTCTTGAGGACGTACACGGCTGGCCGCCGCGCTGCATTCAGCGGCGCTCGCTCGAGTTCAGCGAGAAACCCGCTCAGCCCAGTGGCGCCCTCGAACCACGCGGAATGATTCCACATCGGCACGGCGGAAATGTCTGAAGCGACCGTGCATCCGCCACCGTGCTCGCGATAGTGTGAAATGAAATTGCCCAGCTGCATCCGATAATGTTTTCGGATCAGCGCCGCGGTTTCGCTCGACGGGAACGGCGGATTGGCGCCAGGAGGAAGGCTTTCCTGCGGCCGGCGTGCGGGTTGTTTCGTGGTCAATTGGATCATGTCATTACGCCGGGTTCAAACGTTCGGATCGTCCCAGGCTTTGGAAACTTCCGGTGGTGAAGCGATCTCCAAAGCGAACAGCAGCCAAGCCGGGATCGCGGCGGCCCGATCAGGCCGGCACTTCGCTGATGGAGTAGCCGGTTTTGGCCGAAGCCAGGGGCTTCTTGCCTTCCAAAGCCGCTCCAGCCGGCCGCTCCTCTTGCGTCGCTGTTTTCCGCAAAAAGACAAAGGTCCCCTCGATCTCGCGCGCCACACGAAAACCGCTGGCCACCACATCCGCGATCATTTGGTACATCCGTTCCTGTCCGATCACACGCGGATGCAACTCGATGATGATTTTTTCGATGTGATCGGGCAGGCCGCGGAAATCAATGAACTGTTCCGCGCCTTCCACGTCGACGATGAGAACGTTGGGCTGAAAATCGAGCAGGCCAAGAATCGTGCTCAGGGTCGCGGCGGGCACTTCCATGATTTTGCGCCCGAGCTCAGCCGCGGGAGTGGCAACGATCGAGTTTTCCCAAAAGTCAGAGCCCACTTCGAGTTCGACGGAACCATTCTTGGGCGCCAAGGCCAGGTTCCACACCGACGGTTCGAGGCCGTTCAACTGATAGTTCCGTTTGGAAATTTCCGCGGTCCGCGGATTCGCCTCGCATGCGACGTATTTGCCGACGCCAATTTGTTTCCGGCAGACCAGCCCGACAAACCCGATGGCGCCGCCCAATTCCAAGACCGCGTCGTGCCGCGACAAGAACTCCTGGCACAAGCGCATTTCGGAAGTTTCATAACCGACGTGAAGCAACCGGTTGCGCGCTTTTAACGGGAGACTAGAGACGTCCAGCCGCATTCCTTCCAACTCGATCTCGCGGACTTTAGGGAGAACGAATTTGAAATAATACCGGATCCAAAACTCTCGCCAGAAATGGTAGACCAAGGTTTTTTGGAAAAGGTTGGTGAGCTTATTCATATTGAATCGCGACGGGTTGTGCCTCGGGGGCTGCGGGCGGTTCGGCCGGTTTCCATTGGCCCGGCCGGTTCTCCCGTTGAGCTCGGCGGGCTTCCGCCACCATAAGGCGGCACAAATCCGGAATCGCTGACACCGTCTCGGGAAGCTCCTCCTGGTTGGTCAGCAGCGCGGCGTAGCTTTGCTTTTCGTCCGGATGATAACCGTGCATGGCGCGGAGCGGGCGCTCGCCCATGTGGCTCGGCACGATCAACACGCCTTCACGAACCAGGAAAATCAATTCCCCAAAGTAACCGTCGGGAAAAAACGCCCGCAACTCGCGCAGGTCGCCCTCGGATAAAATCCGCCCTTCCGGAACCGACTCGAGGGCCCGCACGATTTTTTCGCGCGCCCCTTCTTTCAGGAACCAGAAGCGCGCCATGGTCGAGTCGAGCACGACCGCGTAATCGCGGCCGGCTTTGAGGTCGAGCTGATCGAGGCGCGCCTTGAGATCGACCAACTCATCGCAATTCGCCATGCCATGATCGCTGAAGACGTACAGGTGCACGTCGTGATAATGTTCGCGCGCGGTGGCGAGCAGCTCCTCGATCCAGGTTTCGTAAAGGCGAAGGCGCGCCGGGATTTCAGGTGAATCATTGCCCACGCGGTGCAACAACCCATCGAGCCCGGGCCAATAAATGAAGGCAAAGTCGAGCTGCTCCGTCGCGATGGCTTGCTTCAAGGCCGCGGCATTCCCTTGCTCCGTTTGCTCCGGATCGCTTCCGTAATACCCAATGCCGTCCGCTTCCAGCCGGTCGAAGATGTTCCCGCCCCGATTCATGCCGCCTGGGCGCAACGGACTTTTCTTCTCGGTGAAGTCGTAGAGGTGAATTTGGTCGAACGGAATGTTGTAAAGGTCGAAATACCCGGTGAACCCGAGCTGGCTTTTCGCGAATTTCGTCAGCAACCGGCGGACTTTGCGGCGGCTCGTCAATGCGCGCGGCAGCCAGCGCAACGCCCGCAGCTTGCGGAACGGCGAGTTCTTCGGGTCATAAACGAAATAACTCCAATGGCGATGCTCGTCCGGATACCCGCCCGAGAGAATCGACGGAACGCACGCGCAACTGTAACCGAACACGGAGCGGAGCTTCTTACGGTGTGGCGCGAATGCTTGGGCGAAGGGATCTGTGCGAATGATCTCCCAGCCGCACGCATCGACCATGATGAATAAGGGCAATGTTTTTTTCATCCGGGTTGTTCGATCAAAAACACCATTCAGCGCGCTAGAATCAAAAATGTCTGATCGTCATTCAGGCTGCCGTTCGCTTGAAAATGGCTCAGCTCCGCCGCCAAATCATCCTTCAGCGCTTCGGCTGTTTCATGGCGTTTCAGGCTCGCTTGCAGCCAGTGCATCAGGCGTTCCTGCCCGAAAAATTCCCCGCGCGCGTTGCGGGCTTCCGTCAGGCCGTCCGTATAAAGCAGCACCGTCGAGTCATCCCCCAATTGCTCTTCCTGATTCGAATAAACCGTGTCGGGCAGGATCCCGAGCGGCAATCCTTCCGGCGCGATGGCTTTGACTGGACCCGTTCGGCCCAAGGCCAGCAGGGTCGGGCAATGCCCTGCGCTCGCGGCCACGAAACGCCGCTGCCGCATGTCCACGTAAATCAACTGCGCGGTGATGAACATGTCGACGCCGGACAGCTCCTCGAAAAGGAGCCGGTTGGCGCGAGTCAACAACGCCGCGGGTTCGCTCGTCCATTCCGGCACTGCCCGCAAGACGCTTCGCAGAATCGCAGCAAAGATCGCGGCGGGAATCCCCTTTCCCATCACGTCCGCGATGATCAGCAGCAGCGAATCCTCGGTGATCCGGAGCACATCGTAAAAATCGCCTCCCACTTGCCGCGCGCTCTCGCAAAAGCCAGCCAGCGTAAAGCCCGGCACGAGCGGAAGCGATTTGGGCAGGAGGGAACGCTGGATGTTCCGGGCGATTTCCAGCTCGCGCGAAAACACCCTCGAGTTCACTTGCTCCTCCTGGTAGCGCGCATTGACAATCTGGATCGCCAGAAAGTCCGCGAACGTGTGAATCACATTGGCGTGAACCGCGGTGAAATGCGGCAAGCCCGCTTTCTTGCCGATGGTCAGCGTGCCGATGAGCGTGTCGCCGAGAAAAATCGGGTGGATCAGGCCGATCGACCCTGGTTTGGCGCGGCCCAAGGGATCCTTCGGTTCGAGCTGCCGCTGTTCGTCAAACCAGATGTCTTGCCGGGACAGCGCGGCTTCCAGCTCGGCCGACGCGCCTGGCTGGCCGGAAACCAATTCGAGCGGGAGCAGCAGCCAGCCTGGCTCGGAAGCCGCAAACACCGCCAAACGCGAGCCTTCTTTGCTGACCAGCCGCAAAACGAACCAATCCGCCGACGTGATCTGCGACAGGTCCATCAACAGGCGCTGCGAAAATTCTTCGAGATTGTTCGTCCGCCCCAGCTCAGCGCTGCAGCGAAAAATCGCGGACAAGCTTTCGTAGCAAAAGCTGAGCTCCTCAGCCATGTCGCGAATGATTTGTTCGCTTTCAACCAGCTTGCGGTTGACCTCGTCCATGCCGGGATTGGCCGGCGCGCCTGGATCTCCCGTGCGGCGTTTGGACATGCAGAGCACGTTGTCGGCGCCGCCGCGGAGGTACCGGACCCGGTCCATCATGGACGAAATGAGAAACAGCCCGCGGCCGCTTTCCTGCTCCGGTTCGGGCAGATCCATTGTTTCAGGAAGGTTAAAGCCGGCCGTGTGATCCCAGACGCGCAGCACGATTTCCTCCGGGCTGCAATCGATCTCGACCGCAACGGCCTCGAGGCGGGCTTTTTCGCCGGCGTAATGAATCGCATTATTGCAGGCCTCGACCAGGGCGAGTTCGCAGCTTTGCAGGTCGGCTTCGCTCACCCCGCGATCGGTCAGGAAGTTGATCGCGTTCGAGGTCACCGGGCGCACGGCGGAAATATCGCAGGGGCAGGAAAGCCGCAACGTTTCCGATTGGGTTGATTGAACCGCAGGGCAGCTCATGCCATCAGGCGTTTTGCACGGTCACAATGTCGAAAATCCGATGCATCCGGGTAAGCTCCAAAATCTGCTGGACCGGTGGAGTCGGATTCAACAGCCGCACCAAACCCTGGCGAGTTGCCGCGCTTTTGTGCAACGAGATCAACGCCCCCAAACCGCAGCTGTCGACAAACATGGCTTGCGACAGATCGATCTCCAAGTCGCGCAACCCATCCACGAACGCTGCGCGCACTTGGTCTCGAAATGACTGCGAATTGGCCGCTCCCAGCTCTTTAACACCAGTGATAGTCAGAGTCGTTCCTTGAACTTGCATGTTCATATTCGACTTCTGGGCGGCGCTGTCCTCTGTCCGAACAAAAGGCCGAGACCGCTTCCGAAAAAGGCTCATTTTCTTCCTCCGTTGTTCTTCTCCGTCATGCCGAAAAGCACTGTTCGCAAGTTAAAATCCCATCCTGAATCTGTGCAATCAGGCCCTCGCACGTTTCTCACCGCAGATAAACCCCCGCAACCCCTCAGCGTTTTCCCGACCGCCCGGTCGGGGCGCATTTTCGCACGGTTTTTCATGGCCGCGGATCTCCTCCCCTGGACCAGATCTGCCACGGCCAGCTCAGCGCGTTTCTGAGCGTAAAACCCCGCGAATCCCCCCATGAACCCGGCGGGCGTTTCGCCTGTCCGAGGTTCAGGGGCGACAGTAAGAAAGCATCGGGGACAGTCGTGCACGAACCACTCTGCCAGTTCAACAACATGCTCCCCCACGCAATCGAGTTCTCCAGCTTCGTCAATTCCCCGACGAATGTCTCAGGGCCAACCGCGCTGTGCACCACCTCGGCCGACCGTTCCACCACCACCCGGTCCTCCAAAATCGCATTCGGCCCGATCACCGCTTCCGCTCCGATTGTCACGCTCTCCCCCACCCAGCACGGCCCTTTGAGAATCGCAGTCGGGTCAATTTGCGTGCGGAGCCCCACCCAGACGCCTGGCTGCACTTCGCGCAAGCCCAACCGCTGGCGCTTGATCACATGCGGAATCCACGCCAGCGCCCCCTGAAACCATACCGCATAGCTGCTAAATAAGCGGAATTGCGGCAAGCCCGGGAGATGGTCCGCCAAAATCACGTTGTGCGGAAGGCCCGCGCAACCTCCCCGAATCCCGTATTGCTCGATCGCTTGCGCCACCGTCGGCTCGCGCATTTCCGGAATGACCTCCAACTTCAACCCCCAGCGGGCGCCCGTTCCCACCATCGCGCGCACTTGTTCCGGCCGGTCCGTCGTCAAAATCTTGATTTCTTTCCAACCCAAACAGGCGGCGTGTTCGAGCCAGTACCCCAGCACGCTCTCCCCCAGGATTCTCAGGTTCACCAAAGGACATGAGTGCGCCAGAAAAGCAACCGCGGGGCGTTCTCCCGGACAGATGAAGATTCCGGTCATCAGCAAGCCCCCTTTCCTGTCAGGACCGCCGGAATGGTCTTTAACAAAATCTTGCAATCGCCCCAAAAGCTCTGGCTCTCGATGTACTGCACATCCAGCGCGACCTGCCCCGAGAAATCAATTTCGCTCCGGCCGCCAATCTGCCAGAGGCAAGTGATGCCCGGCGTCACCTCCAAACGACGCCGATCGCTCGGCGAATACAGCGCAACTTCGCGCGGCACGGGCGGACGCGGCCCCACCAGCGACATTTCACCTCGCAACACATTGAAAAGCTGCGGCAGCTCGTCGAGCGACGTTTTCCTCAAGATTTTTCCAATCCGGGTGACCCGCGGGTCCTCCTTCAGCTTGAAGGTCACGCCTTCCGCGTGCTGGTTCAGCGCGATCAATTCCGCCAGCCGCTTTTCCGCGTCCGGACACATCGAACGAAATTTCCACATCTTGAATTCCCGGCCCCAGCGGCCGACGCGGGTTTGACCAAAGAAAACGACGCCGCCGTCCTCGAGCTTGACCAGCAGCGCAATGACCGCGAACAGAGGACTCAACAAGGCGATTAAAATGGCGCTGGCCACGGCGTCGAACGTTCGTTTCATCGCCCGCGCGCTCGCCACAAAAACCCGCCATGACAGCCGTTTCCACCAGATGTACGCTTGCATGCGCAGGCGCCCGAACGGGGTCTGCACCCGGCTGTACCGCCGAACTAACAGGTCTCGAATTTCAACTTCGGTCATGGGGCTGGTTCTCCTCAGCTGTTTCGTGTTCGCAACAAGGCTTGAATGCGCTCAATCAAAGTTTGCAGGTCGGCCGGCCTTACCGGGCTGGTCAAAATCATGTCGGCCCGGCGGGCTTGCGGCACGACGAAACGCCGGGCCATCGGCAAAACGGTTCCATGAAATTGAGATTGGACCGACGCTTCACTGCGCCCACGCTCCGCCACATCGCGCGCCAGCCGCCGCTCCCAGCAGAGGGTGTCGGAGCATTCCAAAAAAACTTTCAAATCAAATAGCCCGCGAATGGCCGGACGCCGCAACAGCCAGAGGCCTTCCACGAGAACCAATGATTTTGGGCTGCGCCCGGCCGCTTCACCCCCCCGCGTGTGGGTCGCAAAATCGTAGGACGGAACTGCCGCGGCACGCCCGCGCACCCATGCTTTCAAAACCTCCTCGAACTTCTCCCAGTCAATGGCTCGGGGATGATCGAAATTAAGCCTGCTGCGCCGGAGCTCCGGAAGGTGCGAGCGATCGCGATAAAACCAATCGAGCGCAAGCCTCTCCGCTTCTTTGCCAAAAGCGGCCTGCAGCTGATCCGCAAGCCACGATTTGCCAGATCCGCTCGCACCCGCAATCGCCACAAACAAAGGACGGAAGCGTGGTAGTTTTTCAATCCTCGGTGGCCAGTTCATGGCCTATTTCCTTTCACGTCCGAAACCAATCGGACTGCTCCCATTATAAAAACGGCAGCGGCAGTGGCAATCAGGGGTGGCCATGTTTCGGCAGACAGAAAATTACCGGCGCCCACATCAGGGCGCTCCCCATGCCGCGGTTGATGCCAATCAAAGACGCCGCGTGCCGCCTTGTGTTGGTTCATCAGGTGCGCTGCGAACCACCCGATCGTCCGTCCCGAACCAAGGCGGATTCATGAATCAACCTTCTCCAGCCACGCCTCCCGATTCCGTCACGGTCGAACTCCAGCCGCTGGGAAAACGCTTCGCGATTCGGCGCGGCGGCTCTTTGCAAAATATTCTATTCGCCGAAGGAGTGGAATTTCCATGCGGCGGCCGCGGCCGCTGCAAAGGGTGCCGGGTCAAAATTTTGTCAGGCGGCTTGCCTATCACCGAGAGCGACCGGCGCCTTCTGACCGCTCCCGAGCTCGAAAGCGGCTGGCGCCTCGCTTGCGCGGCCAATCCCACCACCAATCTCGCCATCGAATTGGCCCAGTGGGACACGCCGATTTTGTCGGACGACACGGTTTTCAGCTTTGTGCCTTCAGCAGGGCTCGGCATCGCCGTTGATCTCGGCACCACCACCGTCGTCGCACAATTGCTCGATTTGCAAAACGGCCATGTGCTCGGAGTCCGAACCGCTTTGAATCCCCAAGCCCGGCATGGCGCCGACATCATGAGCCGCATCGAATTTGCGCTGCGCTCCCAAGGCCAGCCGGTGTTGGCCCGCTTGATTCGAGAACAAATCGCCCGGATCGTTCACGAACTGCTGGCCGAGTCCGGCCGGAGTGAAGAGGAACTTCAGCGGGTTGTGCTGGTCGGCAATACCGCGATGCACCATCTTTTCTGCGGCATTGATGTGACCCCGCTCGCTGGCGTTCCATTCGAATCCGAAAACCCGGGCCTGCAAACGTTCCATCCGGAGGAACTCGGCTGGAAAAAGACCGGCCACGCCACCATTCAGTTTTTGCCCTGCTTAGGCGGGTTTGTTGGAAGTGACGTCTTGGCCGGCGCCGTCGCGTGCAAAATTGGAGAGGCCGATCGGTTGGACGTGTTGATCGATTTGGGCACGAATGGAGAAATTGTGGTGGGCAATCGCGAAAAGATGTTCTGCGCCTCGACCGCGGCCGGCCCGGCGTTTGAAGGGGCGAAGATTTCCATGGGCATGCGCGCAGCCAGTGGCGCGATTTCCCAAGTGACCCTGGCCAACGGCGCCCTGCAGTGCCGGGTCATTGGGGATGGGCCAGCCCGCGGCATTTGCGGCAGCGGCCTCGTTGATGCCGTCGCAGCGGGTTTGCAGAATGGCGCGATCCAGCCGAGCGGGAGATTGTGCGGCGCGGCGTTTCCATTGCTCGAGCAGGTCCACTTAACCCAAAACGACATTCGCGAACTGCAACTCGCCAAAGGCGCCATCGCCGCGGGGCTGCGGATTTTGTTGAATCGTTTTGGCGCGACGGCAAACGACGTGCACGCGATTTCCCTCGCCGGCGCTTTCGGCAATTACATCAGCCGCCAAAGCGCGCAGCGAATCGGCCTGCTGAGTTTTCCAATTGAAAAAATCCGCCCCGCCGGCAACACCGCGTTGTTAGGCGCCAAATTAGCGTTGTTCGAAACCTCAGTCGCCGACCCCGCTTTCGAACAAATGCGGGCACGGATTGAGCACGTGCCGCTGCACGAGGATTTGGAATTCCAGGAAACGTTCATCGAAGAGATGCGTTTCCCGTGAGGAATGATCTGGCTGAATGAAACTGGCCAATTGATTTTACCACACCAGTGCAACAAATCGTGGAATTGTGTCAACACTTTGGACTGATGCCTAATCTTCGCTGAACAGCTCATTGACCGCGTGACATTCCAACCATCAACAAAACTCCTCCGCATCGAGGAGTGATCTCAGTCTAGTCCGGCCTGACGTCAGGAATCCGCAACACTTGTCCTTTCTGCTGAAGGCCGAGTGCGGCGAAGGTCTTTCTTTGAGGCGCATTGAGCGTGAATGTCGTTGCCCCGCTGGAAACCCAAATGAACTCACGCTCAAATTTGTTCAGGAGTTGGCCGCCCTGGTGGAGCCAAAGCTTCAACCAGTGCAGCTTGTTCAACACAACGTCGACCTGACCATCAGTCGCCGTGTGGATTTCGACCCAATAAATGCAATCATTGTTTCGGTTTGTGTGTCGGTAGCCGATTCCGAAATCCCAGCGATTTGCATTTGGCTCCTGCTGTTGTAACGCGGCATCTATGTCCGCGCTGCCCGTCAGATGACGTGTATCTTCCGACTCGATGTGGGGACGGTCCTGCGCCCGCAACGCCTGCAAGCCGGGCCTCCATGCGTCTGTCAGATGTGGCGTTTGTGCGACGGCCTGCCTGAAAGTCATGTTTCCGCCCCCCTCTCAGCATTCGCGACCGCCCGTGCTACCGCCTCGTTGGCTCGTCCGCTGAATTCTGAAAGGCCGCCCCAACCGGCTTCCGCAGCTTCTTGCGACGACGGGTCGAGGTTTGAAATGTCACGGGTCTGCCCACTCTCCCGCTCAAAATAGTAAACCCTCGCCCCTATCTGGTTCATGATGCGTTCTGCGATTTGCACCATTGACGGCGTCGCAGGTGCATCAAAAACTTTCAGGAGCGATTCTGGCGCAGCCCCTGCCTTCGTCAAATGCTTGAGTGCCCAAATCGCATCAAGGACTTGCGGTGAATGCGTGGAGACGCAAACACGATAGCCGCGCCGGGCTAGCTCAAAGAGCATTAGGACCACGACCCCAATCGCGCGAGGATGCAAACCCATCTCAGGTTCTTCGATGACCGCCCAGTCCACGCCACTTCTCCGGGATGCACCCGCGGGCGTCAGCAGGTAATAGAGGCCGAGCAGGAGCGGGACGAACTCACGCTGGCCGGCAGACCAAACCATGAACGGAAGGGAATTCTCTCCCGCCGCCAGCACCAAGCGCTTCTGCGCGTGCTGCGTATCCACCTTCAAGTTGAATCCTGGAAAGATGTGCTGCTGAACCAAGGCTCGGAATTCTTCCTTCAGTCGCCGAGGGACGGGAAACAAATCGCCGCTTGTTCCGAAATCGCTCATGAGTAACCGCAACTCCTCGCTAAATTCGCGCACGGCGAAAGGCACGCCCGGATCGTAATGTGTGAACGCTTGAGGCCAGCCATCACGAAGCGTCAGCACTCGTTGAGCAGGAACAAAAAACATGGACTCGCCCCTCGATGCCTTCGTGGTTCGAATCAGGTCGGGGAGGTTGATTGATTTCTCGTTGAACTCGACAACCGTGCGCCCGTTCTTCCAGAGGCTATGCATTCCCTCACCGAAGTAAACGTCCAGAAAAAGCGCTAGCTTGTCTTCCCAATCAATACCCGCCCGCCGGAATTCAGCTTTCACGTGTTTGGCGTCCACGAGCAATTTCAACAGTTGAAGGAGAATGCTCTTGCCCGTGGCCTGCGGGCCAACGAATACAGTCAAGTTGCCGAACTGAACGTCGGCAGAGCAGATGGGCCCGAAGTTTTCAACCTTCAGATGCGGGTGAGTTTTTTTGAATCGAATCTTCAAGGCTGCCCCTTTTTCCACCCGGCAACCATCGCATTAACCGCAACGATGACTTTCCTAAAGCTCTCAACAGTTGTGGCTGACAAGTCGGCGAGTTTCTTTTTCGAGAGATCGTTCATGATTGATTTCACTCGCCTCGACAGCAGCGATGTTTTCCCTGATTCGTTTTTGCCGACAACGACAGCTATGTCGCCAAGCTCAACCCAACCCGAATCTTGAATAGATCGGTAGTTCTCGATTCGGCACGCGCTGAGTTTCATAGTCAAGTTCTTTCAGCCGACAGTTCTTTCAGCCGTCGGTCAACAGTAGCAAAGCGTGGCAGTTGTCAGCGAGAATCCATATCCGTCACCGCGCGCCTAAGCGTTCGGTAATTACGTGAAAACATTCAAACGACCGGACGCAACTCTCGGCTGCGCCATGCCGGAGCGGCGCTGTCAAAGGACGTTCTAAAAGAGGTCGTTTCTACGTCCAGGCGAGCCGACAGATATGGGAAAGTGACCCGCGCGATCACGGGGCCAAGCTTAAGCGGAAAAATCGATTTCCCGGGCCCGGGAAAACTTGGACTCGCAGGGTATCCCCCCTCAGGCTCGGCTCTCCCAGCGGACGCCAGATCACCGGCGGCTCGAGGCCGGTTGATTCTTCGAGAACCATTCCTTCGACAAGCGCCGGCCAGACGAGCTCGGCGAGCCCCCCAACAGGATTGGTCCGGAGAATGATCGAAGGCGGGAGCAAAACCATGATGTTTGCCGTGTGAGAATCATTGCCGGGATTCGGATCGCCACTCGACGAAATCGTCACGGTGAGAGGAAACTCGCCCTTCTCGCCCGGCCGGACCACGATTTCCACCGCAACATCTTTGCCGGGCTGCAGAGACCCGATATCACACGTCAGCCGCGCACCATCGATCGAACACGTGCCTGAGGTCGAACTGGCCGAGAGAAGAACGAGGCCCGCCGGAAATTCGGCATCAAGACGGACTCCCGCAGCGGGAGTTGAGGTGAGATTGACTGCGCTGATGACGACCCGGAACGACACGCCGACGACGGGCATGCCCGGCAACGTCGATTGCACCACGGCCAAATCAGCACCGGCGCCCGCTAAAGTTTGCGCGGAGGTTTGCACGATGCTGCCGCTCGGGTCGTACGAGTAGGTGAGATTGGTGGATGAACCGTATTGAACTCCGACCAAGCGGCCCGCTCGGTCATAGGTGCAATGGAGGGCGCCGGCCCGGTTGTGGCAGGGCAGGAGCAAAGCAGCGAAAACGGTCAAAGCCAGCAATCGGCTCCTGGCTTTTGAATGAATCGAAATCGAGGGCAGGTTCATAATCCAACCGATTTAATCGAGCGCTTTGGTGAGCCAATCCTCAAAGTCTCCCCAATTATCCCCCACCCAATGGTAGGCCTCCTTGTACCACGGCTCTGGCGGCGCCGCGGTTATCGACATATCCGTCGGGAGCGGCGTGGAATTCAGGTATTTTACCGCTTCTGCCAAGGTTGGTTCCATTTCTGCATTCGCATATTCCACGCTCCGCCAGATGCAATTCTTGATAGGGTTCCATTGCTGTCCTCGAGTCGGATCGCGCTGCAACCGCCGCCATTCACGCACGAGCAACTCGTCGTCCAACTGCGACGATTTCATGTCGTAGCCGGCCACATGTGGATAAATTATCTGACGCGGCAGCATCACTTGGTAATCGGATTTTCCAGACTCCGGAGCAAAGTTCAGGGCCACCCGTCCGGTGACACGGCCTTGCGCGTCGTAAACGTCCACCTCAATCCAGGCATGGCCAAAAAACCAAATGGTGCGGTCTAATCCTTCTGGATCCACCGCGCGCAACGGATCCCCCGCAACGTACTGGTACGGATTGAGAGAATGAATGTCTTCCAGGCGCGGCCGAAGCGGGTCCGGAGTGAGAAAGCTTCCGGTCGCGGGCGAATAATAACGCGCCCGCATTTGGCACAGGTTCGATCCCTCCTGCCGCACACCGTATCTGCCAATGAAGGTAAAAGGCTGGGGATCCGCGCCTCGACGGCCCAGCAGCTTTCCGTAGGGAGAGTAAGCGTATGCGTCCGTGACTGCGCCGGTGTCGTCGGTCAATGCCAGCGTCGAGCCAACGCGGTCAAAATGAAAATGCCGCGCCTTCCCGGCGCCGGCGTCAATCAGGTAGAGCAAGCGTCCGCCTGGGGACCAGACGTAATAACGGACAAACTCACTGGTGGCCTCGTTTCTCTCGGCGACGATGGGTCCCTGGCCAAGCGCGTAATTGTAGAAATAGCGGAGGGTCGATCCTCCCTCCGTGCGAGTCGTGGTGTCGTTCAGGTCGTTGTAAGTGAATTTCACCCCATCCGCCTGGACCATCCGCGAGGCGCCATCATACAAATAGCTATGGCCCGGGGACGCGGTCATTCGGCCCCGCGCATCGTAGCTATAGCCCGGAGTGGTGATCTGTCGCGCGGCATCGTATCGGAAAGCGGCGTTGGCAGGACCAATCAATCCGGCCGGATCGAGCGGCACATTCATATCCGCCTGGACCACTTGTCCCGCCGGATCGAGTGTGTAGCTTAAATCCAGAACCGAACCTTCTTGGATGCGCGTCAACCGTCCCGCTGGATCATAAGTGAAAGCGCCATTCACACCATTGGGCCGGGTGATCCCCGTCATCCGGCCCGCGTCGTCATAAGTGAAGATAAGTTCCGTGCCGGAAAGTGAATCGGACACTCGCGTCAGGCGGTCACGGCTGTCATATTCATAGGACACGGCGAACAATCCGTTATTGTAGCTGGCCAACACGAGCCGCCCTCCCGGGTCATACGCGGCGCCAAAGGCGGCCTTGGAAGCGACCGTGTTCGTGATCCGGCTTTCCCCGTCATACGCCAAGGCGACGTCGCCGGCTTGAACCAACCGGTTCAGAGCGTCGTAAGCATATTGCAGCTGCGTGCCATCGCTGAACCGTGCCGCGGAGGGATTGTTTCTGGAATCGTACGAGTTTTGCCGGGTTGTTCCATCGGCGAAACTCGTTAGGACCAGACGCCCCCGCGTGTCATACTGATAAGTCGTCGAGCGGTTCAAGGGATCCGTTTCGGACTGGAGCCGGCCCATTGGCGTATGTTCCTCCAGCCAGTGTTGGCCGGTTGGGTCCGTTCGCCGGGTCACCTGGCCAAGATCATTGCGTTCGTATCGCGCCGAACCAATCACCGGTTTGGAAACCGCGCTCAACAATCCGCGGCTGTCGTACGCTCGGGAATTGGTTCGGGCCAGTTCATCAACCATGCGGGTGACGAGCCCCAAATGGTTTCGTGTCATCGAGCGTCGGCGGCCCAGGGCATCGATATAAGCAATGGGGTAACCGCGCATGTCGCTTTCCTGCGCCTGGGTTTGGCCGAGCGGGTTGGCCCAAGCGGCAATAATGCCTTCGGGGTCGTAACTGAAGGTCCAGCGTTTCCCACCCGGATCGACCAGCGCGCTCAAGCGTCGCCGCGCATCGTACTCCATCGCCGTCACATGACCGTTCCGATTGGTGACCTTCGAAAGCTGTTCGAGCGGATCATAAGCCATGAGAGTGTCGTTCCCCAAACGATCCGCCACGCGCACGAGGCGATCTCGAGCGTCATACTGATACTGGGTGATCTTCCCGGCCGGATCGGTCATTTTTGTCAAACGATCGTTCGCGTCATAGGCGTACCGATACGCGCTGCCACGCTCATCGGTGACGGCGGTCACCCGATCACCCGGATCATAAACCGTCTGTACGGTCGACCCGTCCGCGCGCACCGCGTTGGTCATGCGGCTGAACTCGTCATAGAGAAACCGTGTCGCACCGGAATCTGAATCCATCCGGGAAGCGACTGTTCCGTTCGCGTGGTAGGCAAACACGGCCTGTCCCCCGAGCGGATTGGCCACGGTGAGCACCTGGCCCCGATTGTTGTAAGTCATTCGCCACAGTTTGCCCGCGCGATCTTTGGAAGAGAGAACGTTTCCACCTGCGTCATAAGCAAATTCCTCAGTGGCCCCGTCTGGATAGGTGACGCGGCTCACGTCATAAAAAACTATGCCGCGATTGGTTCGCGACGCGAAATCGAACCTCGTCACCAAGCCATCCGCGGTCGTCATCTCCGAGACCTTTCCGCTCGGGGCATGATACGCCAAACGAGTCGTCCCGCCGCGGCGGTCCGTGACGCTGGAACGCTGCCCGTTCGTGTTCGAGAGAATCGCAATCGTGCCGCCGGCTTCATCCGTGAACGAGGCCATCTGTCCGCTGGCGGCATGGACGACCGTGCGCGTCTGGCCGAGCGGGTTGGTCATGATCGTGGTCGAGCCATTATACGTGAACGTGTAGGTATTCAGCGCCGCGTCGGTTTGCGTTGCGACTTGCCCTCGATCATTCCACGTTTGGGTGTAGGGCGCGTTGCCCAATGGGCGGGCTTTGGTGGTCAACAGCGCCCGGATATGATTGCTCGTGCCGCTGCCGCCATAAACATAGCGCGTGGTGTTTCCCAGAGGATTGCTCACGGACGAGAGCGCGGCATACTGATCGAATATTTTAAAGCGGCCATCCACAGTCCCCGCCACAAACACATTCGTGTAACCAAACCGCACCGTCCGGACGCCATCCGAAATGGCTGTCAATTGCTGAAATCCTGCGTAGGCGAAGGTCAGCGCGCGTCCCAAGCCGTCTGACACATTCGCCAGACGACCGTCCTTATAACTCAGCGTGTGCGCATTCCCGCGGCCATCCTCGATAGTTGTGAGTTGGCCGTCCGAGTCGAAGGTGTAGAGAAGATTTTCGCGTGGATCTCCCAGAATGTATTCCGAGCCGCTTTCCACAAGCTGGAACGGAATGTCTGCGAGCCCCGTGAGCTTCCAACCTCCGCCCACCTTGTCGAACGGGATGCGCCTTCCATCCCACGAGACCACCGTGATTTGGTTTTCACTCCGCCGCAGGCGCCAATCGAAATTGATCGACCAATTGTCCCCCAAGGGACCTTGCGGCAGCGCTTGCCGGGCCAGACCCGAGCTGTAATACCGTGCAAAAAGCAGCGGCATCGGACCGCCTAGATTAAAGTCCGGCGGCTCCATCATCGTGAGTTCACCGGTAAACAGATTGACCGGATCATTGCTGGTCGCGGAAGAAACCGCATTGGCTGCCGTCGGCGGCCGCGTCGCTGGTGGATTGACGATCACTTCACACGTAAACAAGCCCCCGGCATCATTCGGAGGGTAAAGCCAGCCGAACGTGACGGTCGTTCTGCCGGGCGCGATGGCCCGGATGCTGAACTCGCCATTCCCAGGGCTGCTAAACGTGCCTTCCGGAGCGATTTGCACGACGTTCGTGTCATGACCCGGGTGGGCCAGGTAAAAGCTCGGGCCGCCCTCGCTGCCCACATCCGATTTGATCACGTACACACCCAGCTGACCGACTTCCAAAGTGATCGTGGGTGGGCCGCCTTCATGAGCTGCAACCTCCCCGCTCAAGAGGAGCCAAAGCCAAAGAAACGAAACAATGCGAACAAACAATCGTTTAGGAGAGCGCGCCATGAGATATGGGTCACTCAAGCAAAATGGCCAGGAAAAGAAAAGCGCGCATTCAAACCGAACCGAACGAACTCTTACCCTTATTGGATTAAACGATAAAAGATTTTCAAATTGTCGCTGAGTGGGATCCGAAAGGGATTCGGCGGTGATTGAATTGTGGTCCACCGGGCGCTGAGGTCGGTGGTGTATTGGAGTTTGGCGGTCGGAATTTCCCACGAGAGTTCCAGCTCTTTTCCGGCTCGCGCCGAAACCGTTTTAAAATTCAAAGGCAAGACCGGATAGCCGGGAGCGCCCGCTTCCCAGGCAATCGGGTAGCGAACGCAATCGGTCGCGATTGGATCGGTCGTGCCGGACGGATAACAACTGGGCAAACCGTAAATTCCATACGGGTCAAAGAAATACCATCGATCATTCACCGGATCGCGGCGCGCAAAAAAGATGTGTAAATGCGTGTTAAGCGACGTGCCGCGGTTCCCACCCGGCCCGGTTTGCCCCGCCCACGCGAGAAATTGCCCGCGAAACACCGTTTGGCCAGCAGTGACTTGAATCGTTTGACTGGCGGTCCCCCAGTTTGCCGGATCCGGATTTCGGTCCGCCACGGTCTTCGGACAGCCCGTGGAATTTAACAGAGCCCGGTACGCTGTCAGTTCGTCGGAGAGATCAGGAACGGTCGCCATCCAGGGCACGGTTTTGGACCAGGCCGCGTCGCAATCGGTCAGCGGCCCATTGCGAAGGTGCATGTAAATCGTGCGATAAGAATCTGCAACCCCACCCACGTCGTGACTAATGACAATGGTGTTTCCAGACCAGAGGTCCCATCCGACGTGAAGAACTGTGCCGGCCGCGGCGGCGCGAACCTTGAACGTATCCGCATCATCACGACTGTAATCCGCCGCGTGATGCCAGTCGCCGCTGCTGTAACGCCAAATGCCGCGGGGTTTCACTTGATCATTGACGAATGGCAGCGTGAGAAAGCGATCGGGAACCTCCACTGCGGATAGCCTGACAAAACGCGAACTGCCGGAAACATCGAACGGCGCGTGATAGTAGACCACCGCTCCCGAGGCGGGCGCGGGACAGCTCCCTGGCAAACCCTCGCAATGCAATCCGGTGGCGGTGATGCCGTAATCGTAAAAACCGGTTGGCATGATAAGAGTGTTTTGGCAGGCGTCGCCGCACACCGGATCGTAACTGCCGATTTGAATGATGCGAAGGTCCTTCGCAAGACCATCGCGGGCTTCCGCGGTGAGTTTCTCCAAATCCATGCGCGATGCGTAAAAACTGGAACTCGTCCCGCTCCGCCACACTCCAGCCCACTTTCTCACACCGGCATCTTCGTACGTCTCGAAATCCACCAGGCGCAGATTTTGAGCCCGGCGTTGTTGCTCGAGATTTTGGAAATCGCTGAAACTCAAATCCACATTCACGTAGTTTGCGTCGGTGCCACTTCTCCAGACGGCAGCCCACTTACGCACTCCGCTCTCGAGATACGTTTCTATGTCAACGATTCGTAAGTTTTGCGCGAAACGCTGGTTCACCAGATCGGTGAATTCCGCAAGCGACAGATTCACGTTCACATAATTCGCATCACTTCCGCTGACCCATACGCCGCCATATTTGCGAACCCGGCCGTCGACGTAAGTGAGAATGTCAATGACGCGAAGGTTTTGTGAAAAGCGCTGATTCACCAAGTCGGAGAATTCGCTCAGCGTCAAGCCTACATTCACGTAGTTTGCGCCCGTTCCCGAGCGCCAGACTGCCGACCATTTTCGCACGCCATTCTCCAAGTAGGTATCGACATTTATCACATGCAACCCTTGCGCGATCCGTTGGCTCGCCAGATCTGTGAAGGTGGGTAAATCCATGCCCACATTGAGATAGTTCGCGTCGGTGCCGCCCGTCCACAAGCCGTAGTAATAAACCGCCTGGCTGTGATACGGGGAAAGACACGTGAGGATGAAAACAAATGCCGTGAGCACGGACTTTTTCATGAGAAACCTCGTCCTTTTGTTAGAAGTGAAATGAAAGGGAATTGATCTTGGCGCGCCCACTTATACTGCACGCTCTGCAGCTAAGCCTGGATTGGCTCCTTCGTTCACCAATGGTCGGCGAGACTAGCGGAGGGGAGGCCGGAATGTCAAGCTTTAACTCAACAGTGTCCGCATATAGATCCTCGCACAAGTATTGTGCATATGGATGGTGCAAAGCCCCTCACCCTTGCTCCCTCTCCCCGCGCTGTTCAAAGCCATCGATGCCTCAGCGCGGGGAGAGGGGGAACTTTTGCAACGTTCATTAGTCTCGGATGCAGGCGGCCAGCATCATTCGGGTTGCCTCGACCCCACAGTTGCACAAAAACCAGCTCGGAGGCATGGGAGAGGCGCATGCTTATTACAGAACATGCAGCTTTGCCGTACAGTTGCATCCTTCATTTGGAATGAGCATTGCCCCTCTCCTGTATCCTCTCCCCGTGCTGGTGCAAATGCTGCGATTCACAGCACGGGGAGAGGATACAGGAGAGGGGTCAGGCAACTTTTATGCAACAAAAGGGTAAAAACTTTGGACTGACCCTCACCTATGAAGAAACCTTAGCAGACGCCGCCGGTAAGACCAATTGAAAGTTCTTCTGGCTGGAAGAAGTCCGATGAGCGTGGGGGTCATCTCGAATTTTGACAATTGGGGGGATGCCTCGGCGATTTCTTTGCGTGCAGGATCCCTCAATGCCACTCGGCTCAGTGCACCACCTGAGTGCGATGCGCACCTTCTTGATCCCCTTTGCGAAGGGCCCTGCAAGGCGAAACGCTACTGTGCCCAACCATTTGAGATTCGCCACGAGGGAGCCCGTAAAGTCGAAGTCCCGATTAAAGGAGAGTGGATCGGCGCTTTCCGGAATGGTCAGCATCCGCTTGACCGCCCAGAAATTCAGTTACTCTGCCATGATGTGGAACTTCTCGCGGAAGCAGACTTGCAAGCGACCCAGGGAGACATTCGCTGCATCTCCTGCGTGCATCTCGCTCGCCTGGCACCCAATGACCTCAGTGGTTTGAAGAACAGACCAGTCCATGAATTTTGACAAGGGCGCGATCATAGTCGGGTCCTTGTCTTGGACTCACTCTTCAATAAAACAGCGGCATGAATTGCCCGATGGCGTAACCCGCAAAGATGGCCATTGCAATGTCGCCGTCCCGCCGCGACATCGCGGCGAAGGCGTTTTAATCAGCAAACAAACATCACTGGCTGACTGGTTGCGGCGGAATATTTGTATAACTTCGGGCATCGGGATGCACCAGATTGCCTGCAGCGTCAATGATTGATGCGGTGAGGAACACGAGCGTCTGCCGGTTAAGAGAGTTTGATCTGCCGGCGTCAAGTTCTGCAAGCGCGGCGGCCGAAGATATTTGATGATGCGGAACTTAGGGTCAGATCTCGACTTTGACAATTGGGGGGGATGCCTCGGTGATTTGTTTTGCATGCAGGATCCCTCGATGTCACTCGGCTCTGTGCACCACCTGCACTGGCGTAATCCACTGCACTCCCGCTGAGCCGGCTGATGGTCCGAATGGCTCGGCAATTCCGAATTCACTCTGCCTTCGTAACGGAACTTAGGTGCGGAACTTAGGGTCAGATCTCGACTTTTGACAATTGGGGGGGATGCCTCGGTGATTTGTTTTGCATTCGACTGACCCGGGGTCAGATCTCGAATTTTGACAATTGGGAGGATCCCTCGGTGATTTGTTTGCATGCAGGATCCCTCGATGCCACTCGGCTCTGTGCTGCACCTGCACTGGCGTAATCCACTGCGCTCCCGCTGAGCCGGCTGATGCTCCGAATGGCTCGGCAATTCCGAATTCTCTCTGCCTTCGGCCAGCCAGTGCAGCACTTCGCTTTCTCTCGGGGTTACTCCGAGAGCTGAGAATCGCTTGGCCTCTTCCTCGGATATCTCTTCCTTGAACGACTGCTAAAATGGACGAACGGACTGTTCCGGCGCCGTCAGAGTTTCCAACTTCTCGCTTGAGTTTTGATCCGAGAAGAGGAATGGAGAGGGGAGCTTATGAAACAATCCGTCGTGATCCTTCTTTGTTCAGCCGCTTTGGCGCTAACCTCTGCAGCCGAGCCCTCCAAGAAAATTGTATTTGTGGCAGGCCGGCCGAGCCACGGACCGGGCGAGCACGAGCACCGCGCAGGCTGTTTGCTTTTGCAGAAATGCCTCGCGAACGTTCCGGGTATCGAAACCGTGGTCTGCTCGAATGGCTGGCCCAAAGACGCGTCCGTGTTTCACGGAGCGAGTGCTGTCGTGATTTACGCCGACGGCGGCGGCGGACATCCGGCGATTCAAAACGCAAGTCTGAAAACGTTGCGCGAATTGATGGACAAAGGAGTCGGGCTCGGCTGCATCCATTACGCCGTGGAAGTGCCGAAGGAAAAAGGGGGGAAGGAATTTCTCGAATGGATCGGCGGGTATTTCGAGACGTTTTGGTCGGTCAATCCGGTGTGGAGCGCAAGTTTCAAAACCTTGCCCTCCCATCCCGTCACTCGGGGCGTCCGGCCGTTTGAAATCCGTGACGAATGGTACTATCACATGCGCTTTCCAGAGGAGATGAAAGGAGTCACGCCCATTCTGACTGCTGTCCCGCCGGACAACACCCGCGGCCGGCCCGGAATGAACGACGCCCATGGTGGCAATCCTGAGGTGCAGAAGCACAAAGGCGAACCCGAGCACACCATGTGGGTTTACCAAAGGACGAGCGGCGGACGCGGTTTCGGTTTTACCGGCGCGCATTACCACAAGAACTGGGGGAACGACGAATTTCGGAAGGTCGTGCTCAATGCCGTTCTTTGGATCGCACACGCGGATGTGCCCGCAACCGGCGTGACATCCGAAATCACGCCGGAAGATTTGTCGGTGAATCTCGACAAAAAATAGGGGAATCGTCACGCCGTTGTGGGGAGCCGGAATTCTATGAATCAGTTGCGCCGCTCGGTCCGCCTCCTCACGTCGGCGGCTACCGAGCATCATCCGTTTCAAATGCGCTTTCGGCTTCCGTCAACTCTATTATTGCATAAAAGTTGCACGACCCCTCACCTTTCATTCCTCTCCCCGTGCTGTGAATCGCAGAATTTGCACCAGCACGGGGAGAGGATACAGGAGAGGGGAAATGCTCATTCCAAATGAAGGATGCAACGGTACGGTAAAGCTGCATTTTCTGTAATAAGCATGGTCCCATGCCTGCGAGCTGATTTTCATGCAACGTTGGGGTCAACCCACCTCGTCAGCTCGGCGGCTACACATTCAGAATATGAAAACTCGAACACTCCTTGCGCCACGTCTTGACCGGGTCCGGAAATCTGCCGGGCTTGTGCTGTCCCTGTTTTGTTTTGCTTCGCTCGCGCAAGCTCAGGTGCACGATCCGCCGGACCAAGGCGAACCTGGCGACGAGATGATCCAGAATTATCTGCGGCACGAAACCGGCAAGATCGAGGCTGACGTTCTGGGCAGCGCTCGCACCGCAGAGACCTGGGGCCGGATCCGTCCTCGTTACGTGCAGGAATATTTCGACATGCTCGGGCTATGGCCGCTGCCCGGTCGGTCCCCCTTGCACGCGACGGTGACCCGGACGCTCAATCGAGGGGATTACCTGGTCGAAATGGTCCATTACCAGAGCCGGCCGGGTTTATACGTGACGGGCAATCTTTATCGGCCGACCAACATGGTCTCGAGTGAAAAGCTCCCCGCGATTCTTTATGTTTGCGGCCATTCATCGCGCGGACGCAACGGAAACAAAACGGCATTCCAATCCCATGGAATTTGGTTCGCCCGCCATGGTTATGTTTGTCTGATTGTCGACACGCTTCAGCTCGGCGAGATCCCAGGCATTCATCACGGGACCTATCGCGAAGGACGATGGTGGTGGTTGTCACGCGGCTACACGCCCGCGGGTGTGGAATGCTGGAATGGGATTCGCGGCATCGATTATCTGCAAAGCCGGCCAGACGTTGACCCCGACCGAATTGGCGTCACCGGCATCAGCGGTGGCGGCGCCGCGACCTTCTGGATTACGGTGGGCGACGAGCGGGTTAAGGCTGCTGTGCCCGTGAGCGGCATGGCCGATTTGACCTCGTACGTTCCCAATCGCGTCATTAACGGCCATTGCGACTGCATGTTTCTTTACAATGCATATCAATGGCCCTGGACCCGCATCGCCGCGCTCGCCATGCCGCGGCCGCTCCTTTTTGTGAACAGCGACCAGGACAACATTTTTCCGATGGACGCGAACGAACGCGTCATTAATCGCCTCGAACGGATTTACAGTCTTTTCGGAGCGGGAGATCGCGTTGACAGCTTGGTGAGCATTGGCGGCCATGCTTACCGCAAAGACCTCCGGCAAGCGGCGTATCGATTCATGAATACCTATTTGAAAAATGACGCGCGGCCCGTGCTCGACAGCGAAGTGGATTTGGTGACTGGGCCGCGTGAAGAAATTCATCCGATATCGCCGGAGGAATTGCGGGTTTTTCCGAAGGACTCGGACATTCCGAAGGACGCCATCAACTCAAGAGTGGACACGGAATTCGTGCCGATGGCCAGGCTCGAGCCGTCCAAGGATATGCGGTTCGAAACCTGGAAGCTGCAAGTGATCGAGCGGTTGCGCACGCTGACTTTTCATCATTTTCCAGAAATCATTCCTCCGGCGGAACGCTGGCAAGGCAAGAGCCTCGATGCCTTTGCGGCGACCGCGGACCCGTTCCGTCGCGCTCAGACTGGCATCGTCGAAGTGAGCACAGAACCGGGAATTCACATTCGGCTGCGTGAACTGCAAAGACCGGCTGGACGCGCTGATCGCGTGCTTCTTTACGTGACACATTCCAAAGTCGAAGATGTGCCACCGCCCTGGATGGGAGATCTGATCGCCAAGGGCGACGCCGTTTTTATATGCGAGCCGCGCGGAATTGGGGGCAGCCGCTGGACTCGGAAGGACCCGCCCAATTATGTCGAACGGTCGCATTATTTGCTCGGGCGAACGGTGGACTCCGGGCGCGTTTGGGACGTAGCTGCGGTGGCGCGCCACCTGCGCCGGGCGCAGCCGCAAGCCCCGTTGTTCGTCACGGGTGAAAGTGGGGCGGGCGTCCTTGGCGCTTACGCAGCGTTGCTCGCGCCGGAAATTTCCGGCGTGATTTTGTCGCAAGTTCCGGAGTCCCACATGAACGAAGCGGCGCCGGTTTTATTAAACGTGCTGCGAGTGTGCGACATTCCGGACGCGCTCGGTTTGTTGGCGCCGCGGCCTATTACAATTCTGGGAACGGTTCCGTCGGGTTTCATGGTGCGAACCGAGCAGCTCTACCGCGCCGCGGGAGCGAGCGGCAAAGCGGTCTGGAAAAAATAAGCGGGCGCTTCACTGGCTTCCAGCGCCTTTGACAGTCGTGCGAATCATGTAAAGCCCTTTGCTGGCGGTGATGAACAGCGTTTGTTTCTCTTTGCCGCCAAAACAAACGTTGGCCGTCCACGGCTCGGGCACGTCAATATGCTCGATTTGTTTGCCATCCGGGCCGAACACCGTCACGCCGCGCCCCGTGAGATAAACGTTGCCAGCGCTGTCGATCGTCATCCCGTCCGAACCCATTCCACAGAAGAGAGCTTTTTGTGTTAAACTGCCATCCCTTTGAATTTCGTACCGGAATGTTTTTCGCCCTTTAATGTCGGCCACATAAAGCAACTTGCCGTCGGCCGTGCCGATGATTCCATTGGGCTGCTCCAAATCCTCGATGGCTCTGACCAATTCTTTGCGATCTGAGCCCAGGTAATAGACCGCTTGGTGATCTTGCTCGGCCGGCCCGCGATGCCAGTAATCGCGCGGATAGTACGGGTCCGTGAAGTATATGCCGCCGTCCGGCCGTATCCAGAGATCGTTCGGACCGTTGAGCAACTTTCCGTGAAACTCGCGCACCGCGACCTTGTGCTTCCCCTTTGGATCGATCGTCCACAGTTCGTTCTTTTCGTCCGCGCAGGCCCAAAGATTTCCTTTTTCATCAAAACAGAGCCCGTTGGAACGGCCGCACGGTTGCAGAAACGTCGAGAGCGTCTTGGTGTCGGCGCTCCACTTCATGATCCGGTCGTTCGGTTGGTCCGTGAAGAAAACACTCCCGCTCGCATCCGCCGCTGGCCCTTCCGTGAACGCGAACGCTCCGGAAACTTTTTCGAGCGTGGCGCCCGCGGCGACGATGGCGCCTTCACTGGTGGGACCGAGCGCGCTGGCTGCGAGCAAACGGAAAATCAAAAAAGATAGTTTCATAATCGGGTCGGACCTGGGGACGAAAAGAAAAAACCCGCAAGACCAAACCGGCCCGGCGGGTTCATGAAAACTGATGGAACGGAAAACTTACTGAGCTTTCGGTTTTTCAGCGACTTTGACTTCGCTCACTTCCAACCATTTTTTCCCGTTCTCTTCGGTCACCACGCCTTTGGCCGTGACATTCTCTTTCGGGCCTTTGCAAACCTGGCTGTGGAATTTCTCAGCCTTGTCGCCCTTCAGATAATAAACGGTTTCTTTGTCGCCCTTTTTGACGACGATGGCGTTCTGGCACTTTTCCGTTTCGTGCAGAGCGCATTTGGCGCAAAGGCCTTTGCCTTTGATGGTGGTTTCTTTGGCTTTGCCTTCGGCAGCCAATACGTTTGAACCAAGCGCGAAAGCGACGCCGGTCACGAGCATAAGTTTAAGCAAGGATTTGATCATAGAACTGATTATTGTTGGTTCGTTCCGGAAAACCGGGAGAGCAATCGGCCTTTACCCCAAAAGCCGGGTTGACCTCGCGTTGGAACTTTGTGGGAGAGGATCTAACCAGCCGCCCGAATTTCTGGCAAGACGTAAAACGAGGGCCTGTCATTGATCGGAATCAAGCTAATCCGGCTAAACCCAAATCTTCGCTTCGCCCGCGATTTGCAAAACAATCGAGAAACCGCGCGGCCGGCGAAGTAAGGCTTGAATTCCGCGCTGAAAAGAGGTCGGCTCATTTCGCGCCGCAACGCCACTCCGGACAGATATCAATCTCGAATCGTTCTGCCGTCGCGACCTGGTCAAACTCCTCCCGTTATGAACTTCTCTCCTCCAGCACCCTGGATTTCGTCTCTGATGATTCCCGCTCTGATCCTCGGCTTCAACAGTCGTGCGGCTTCTTTCCAGGTGTGGACCAGCGCCAAAACCGAACATGTTCTCCGCAGCGAAACGCTGCCCGAACCATCCGCCGTCAAGCTGGCCGCGGCCCGCAACGAATGGGAAAGTTTTCAAATTCTCGTTCGAGCAGACGAACCGATGACGATCCATTCCGTCGACGTGGGGAATCTAAAAAACTCCAACGGCGCGATTCTGGAGAAGCGCCACGCCCGCGTTTATCGCGAACATCAACTCTTTGTGGAAACCGGCAGTTATCGCAACACGGCATTCAAAAAGGATTGGTATCCAGATGCGCTGATTCCCGCGGACGCACCAGAGGCCGCCCCGGACGGCGCGAAACCTAACCTCCGCGCTCTCCCATTTGCATTAGCCGCGAACGAGACACACGCGTTTTGGATCGATCTGTACATCCCGCCAGACAGTTTGCCCGGGGTTTACCACGGCACCTGCCTGTTGACAGCGGATCGTTTCGTCAAAGAGATTCCTATCGAACTCACCATTTGGAATTTCGCATTGCCAAGCACGCCCGCCCTTCAAACTGCCTTTGGCTCCCCTGCCCCGCGGTTGCGAGATTACCTCCGCCGGGTCAATCCGCTTGTGGCTCCTCAAATCCAGGCAACTCGTGAAACCGAGGCGCGCATTGCCCAACTCCTTTCCGAACACCGCCTCAATGCGACCCCGCCGCCGGAACTGCTCCGCCCAGTTCTTCAGGCAGACGGCTCGTTCAAAATCCCGCTTGAACAGGTCCAAAAACTCCGCGAGTTCATCGACCGCTATCATGTCAACGCGCTGGAAACACCACATCCGTCGAGTGCCATCCGCGATCCGGAGGTTGACCGCGACAAGTTCGGGGCTTGGCTGGCCGCTTTCGATGCCGCTGCCACGGAGCTTCAGCGACCACACGTTATGTTCTTCACCTATCTGAAAGATGAACCGAATACCGAGGCCGATTATCGTTACGTTCAAAAATGGGGCCGCGCCATCCGCGACGCTCGTTCGGTCGTCAAGGTTCTGGTGGTCGAGCAACCGTGGACAGCGCCAGGCCAAGGCGGCGCGGACAGCGCGTGGGGCGATCTCTTCGGCGCGGTCGATATTTGGTGCCCGCTCTTTTCGCTGCACCGGCCGGACAAAGCCGCGGAACGTCAAGCGCTCGGGGAAATCGTTTGGACGTACACGGCGCTTTGCCAAGGGCCACCCACGCCATGGTGGCAGATCGATTTTCCGCTGCTGAATTACCGGGTGCCCGCTTGGATGGCTTGGGGAGATCACATGCGCGGATTGCTCTACTGGGGCGGTTTGAGTTATTGGGGGAAAACAAACGACCCGTGGATCCATGCGCCGTTCTATTCGGGCAATGGTGAGTTTCAGCAAGGCAAAAAGGGAATCGTTTTCAACGGCGAAGGGTCGCTCGTTTACCCAGCACGCGAACTCGGCCTCGATGGAGTTGTCCCGACGATTCGACTGAAAGCGCTCCGCGATGGGATTGAAGATTACGAATATCTCGCGCTGCTGGAGCGCATCGGAAAACGAGCCGAAGCGGAAAAGATCGTGCGCGGGTTGGCAGAATCGTTCTTCAAATGGAACCCGGATCCAGCGGCGTACGAAAAGGCCCGAGTCCAATTGGCTCGACTGATCGACTCAAGCCGCGATTAGACGCCGATGCCCTCCTTCCTCGAGGAGCGTCGGCCCGCTAATTGTAAATGGCGAAGCTCAATCAACTTTGAATCAGGCACAACTGCTGGCAATGTGCGAATGAAACGATTGAATGTGTGAACATCAGAGACGCTTTGAACAACGATTCCTCAGCGACACTCCATGACTTTCGATCTTGCTAAAATTCTGGAGAGTAAACGTAAGTTCCGGCAACGCCTCGCTGCCCGGCCCATTGCGGAAAAGTTGGCCATGCTGGATGCCCTGCGTGAACGTGCCCTGGCCATTCGCCCGGCGCAAACCCAGTCGGGAAAGGCCGTTCTTCGTGAAGAACCGCCAGCCTATCCAAGGCAAGACAAGGAACCGGAATGAAGCCGAAACGCGCCCCGGCTGAACCCAAACTGAGTTTGGCAGACCAATTCCGGATGCACGTGCATCACAGTTTGGCAATGGAGCAACTCTTGCCGTGAACTGGGCGCCCGGCTTTGTCTCGTTCGGAAGTCGTCATCTTTTGAGCAAAGAAAAATTGAATTTTACAAATGAACAACTTCACCCTCGCTGCGGTATTTTGCATTTCCATTTCATTCGCCGCGCCTTCAGCGGCTGACGCACCCGAACGCCTTCGCGTTATCATTGAAACGGATGCGGGCGGCGATCCGGATGACGAACAGTCGCTCGTCCGCTTTCTCCTTTACGCAAACGAATGGGACATCGAAGGGATCATCGCCAATCGGCCCGTGGCTCGGGAACGCGAAAACTTGAACCGGGAACGAACTGGGTTCGGCATCGTCCAACGACTGGTCCGCGCGTATCAACAATGTTATCCGGCATTGGCCCAGCATGATCCTCGGTATCCCGCCCCCGCCACGCTGCTGAGCAAAACGGTTGCGGGCTACAACGACCGCGACGATGCCGTCCAACTGATCATTCGTGCCGTGGACAAGCCGGATCCTCGCCCGATCTGGTATTCCGATTGGGGCACGGACCAAGGCGGTGCGACGAACAACCTCCGGCGGGCGCTCGATCGGATATTGCGCGAACGCGGTCAAGTTGGTTACGCCAACTTCAAGAATCGGCTCCGGCTTTCGTCCGGAAATAATTTCGGCGAGCACACGACCCGCATCCCTCCCGCGTTTCAGATTTGGGTGAACACTTTCCAGCCGGAAATCGACCGGCGCCGCTGGTACCATCGGTTCTCGGCGTTGACCGCCCGGGCTGGCGGGTTCGATCTGGTCCGTGATGTTTTGACAGAACACGGCCCGCTCGGCGCGCTCTATCCCACCAACACCACACATTGGCAGAAGGAGGGTGACTCGATGACCTTCCTCTATTTGGCGCCCACCGGAATGAATGACCCGAATCATCCAGGCTGGGGCAGTTGGGCGGGCCGGTACGGGTTGAACGAGAATTTTCCGGGGAAAAATTATTTCTGGGCCAATCAGATCGATGTTTGGAACGGCACAACCAACCGCGACAACACGCTCGCTCGTTGGGCCGAACATTTACAAAACGACTTCCGCGCGCGGCTCGATTGGTGCGTCAAAGATTTCGGCCAAGCGAATCACCCGCCGAACGTTCGCGTGCGCGGTCCCGCTCGCGAAACGGTTCATCCGGGCGAAATCGTCAAGTTCAATGCAGTTGAGTCGTCCGATCCTGACGGCAATCAACTCCGCTTCGATTGGATTGTCTATCCTCGGCCGATCGGATTCGACGGCGCGATTGAAATCAAAAACGCCGACACAGCCACAGCCACGATGATTGCGCCTCGAGTCGCTTCGCCGACGCTGGTCCACTTGCTCGCGATTGTCACGGACAACGGATCGCCGCCGCTGACGCGCTACGGGCGTGCCTTCGTCACCGTCAAACCTTTATGAAAATTAGAACGCCGGAGAGAATGTTCCAAAGCAACCCTTCGCAGATTGAACCGCTGAACGTTCCCCTTTCCCTTCCCTCTCCCCGCGCGTTCCAATCCACTTCTCCAATCGGACGGGGTCGGGGTGAGGCGCTCACGTTCGTGGGAAAGCTCGTCGCGCGACTCCTCTGTTTTACGGTCGCCATCGCCATGGCGGAGCCAACTGAATCGCCCAGCGTGCGCGTTCAGCCGCGCGAGACGCAGGAACTTTTCGCGAACCCAGGCATGGGCTGGCAGACCTTTCATCGCTTCGCGGATGACGACCGCAACCTGCAAGGTTTGCCGAGCGGCAGCGCTTACTTCCGGTTTTATTGGCGTGAGATCGAGCCGCGCGACGGTCAAATCGATTTCGCAAAATTCGACGACTTGCTGGCGCATGCTCATCGCGCGGGCCAGAAACTGGCGTTCCGGATCATGTGCACCGGCTCGGGGGAATATATGGACGTGCCCGTGTGGCTGAAAGAAAGGGGCTGCCACGGCATTGAATTTCTCTATGGCGGCCGCAAACATTGGGCGCCCGATTTCTCGGATCCGCTTTTTCAAGAAGCTCATTTTCGTCTCATCCGCGAGTTGGGCCGCCGCTACGATGGCCATCCGGATCTTGACCTGATTGATATCGGTTCGGTGGGGCTTTGGGGCGAGTGGCACATGAGCGGCACCGAAGCTCTGGAAACGCACAAGCCCGTGCCGCTGCCATCCCTGGAACTCCGACGAACCATTATCGATGAGTGGCGCCGCGCCTTTCCGCACACCAGCAAAGTTATTTTGATCGGCAGCGCGGAGGGCATGACTGAAGCCGTTGCCAAAGGCTATGGCTGGCGCGCCGATTGCCTCGGAGACATGGGCGGATTCTCCAAGAATTGGAATCATATGACTCACTTTTACCTGCAGCAAATCGAGAGCACCGGCGCGCAGGATGCCTGGAAGGGTGCGCCCGTGGCTTTCGAGAGTTGCTGGGACATGCGCAAGTGGAAGAGCGAGGGCTGGGACATCCGTTTCATTTTTGATTACGCGTTGCGCTGCCACGCCAGCTACGTCAACAATAAATCCGCGCCGATCCCAGAGGGAACGCGGGACGAAATCGAACGGTTTCTGCGCCGGCTCGGCTATCGGCTGACGATTCGATCGCTCGAACACCCTCGAAAAGTTCAGCCCGGCTCAAAAATCGTCATTCCTGTCGAGTGGGAAAATCTGGGCGTGGCCCCCCCTTACCGGGATTATTACGTCGCTCTGCAACTCCGCGCCGCGAATGGCAGGAAGCAAACCTTGGTCAGCTCAGCTTCAATTCGCGGCTGGCTGCCAGGCCTTCACAAAACAGAATTGCCCGTAACCCTTGCGAAAGATCTGACCGCGGGCGAATACGAATTAGCCATCGGCGTCATCGATCCTGCCACCGAAAAGGCGACGGTTCGTCTGGCCTTGGAGAACCGTGATTCAGAGGGATGGTATCCCCTCATCCGTCTGGAAGTCGGCCGGTGATTTGATTTCCAGGCGGCTCTTGCTCTTGTTCTTGCTCCTGCTCGATGGAGAGCATGCTCCAGTCACGGCTCTGAACCGTAGCGCAGACATTCTTGTCTGCGGGTTACCGGAGCTTTCCAGCTCCTCATTCCACGAAGCGATTGAAACTCGACCTCACGCGCAGGCTTGGAATCCTACGCTACACGAGGCGCATGGTTCCGATGTCCTCCGCAGATAACAGCTGTCCATCGCGGATTCGCCTTTGCGTTCGCCAGAACCTTCGCAATGTGTAGAGTTCAAAACCGGAATCACGTTTCGTTTCACGGGGCTGAATGGGATTGTCTGGATTGTTTGCAAGATCGGAGTTGTGCCTTACGTAACTTTGACCGAGGCCAAACGCCTGCCGCCATGCTCGACGAAATCAACACTTCCTTCACGTTAAAGACCGGCGAAACCGTCGATTGGAGGCTGGTCAGCTTTGGGTCGGCCACGCTCCTTTCTTGGATTGTTTTATTCGCCTGCGGCACGCTGCTGAACTCGTCGCCGTACCGGCTCAAGCTGAATGCGGCCGAGGTTTTGCCGTTTGTCGAGGGGATGAAAACGTGGCTCATCGTCATTGCCTCCTGGACCATTACGAACGTGGCCCTGCTCTGCTGTTTTTCTTCCGTTCTCGGGGGCTTTTACCGGCAGTTTGCCAAGCGCAAAGCTGCTCCCGACGCGCTGGCTGAGCATTTCCAGGTCATGTTTTTTCCCTACCTCGTCCAGGGTTTTGTCGTGTTCCTGCTTTTGATTTCAGGGCTCCTGTTGCTGGGCGAATCGCCCTTCAAAGATCTTTCGCAAGAAAAATATGTCCGCCTCGCCGGAAGCGCCTCGCTCTTCAGTTTTGTGCTGGGGTACGATCCCCGGGTCTTTATCAAACTGCTCGAGCGGGCTGAACAAATCGGCGACCACGGAAAGAAGCCGGTCGTGTAATTTTGAAAAGGCTCTCCCGGCTTCCGCAAGGGCCGCGAGGTCCAGTCCACTCAGAAGCGGCTCTTGGAAAATCGGCGTTTGACATGGGAAATCGTGTTCAATGCGATCCCCCACCCGTGAGCAGCGGGTTTTCGTCAGCAGGCTGTCAGCGGCCAGCCCGGGTTTTGGTTTTTGATCTGGGCCAGTCTCCCGCCTTGCGCAGCCATTTAGCTGAGATTCTTCAGGTCCATCGGTTGGAGGGCATGAAGGAGATCGAACTTTCTTACGCCAGCCTGGGTGACAAAAGAACGGTCCAGGAAATCGCCCAGCGCCTCGATCCCGACCTTGTTTTCGCGTTGCTCGCGGAAACATTCGATGGCTGCCTCGCCCAGAGTTTCCAAGAGCTCCGAGTTGGCTTCGCCGCCCGGCCAATCGTCTCGGTGATGGCAAACTGGAGTCCACTGGAAATCTGCCAGCTCATGCGGATTGGCACTTCCGATTTCGTTTCCTTCCCGTTAAATGCGGCCGAACTTTGGCCCCGCATTGCGCGGCTGTTGAGCCGCACCTGGCGCGACGACACGCTCCTCGAAAGGTTGAAGGAACGGCTCGGGCCGAAACAGATTATCGGCGCCAGCCGCGCCTTGCGGGACGAACTCGAAAAGCTCCCGATCATCGCAGGCTGCGAGGCCACCGTGCTGATTTGCGGCGAGACCGGAACTGGCAAAGAAGCGTGCGCTCGGGCTGTGCATTATCTCAGCGCCCGCGCCCGCCAGGCTTTCGTCCCGGTCAATTGCGGCTCATTGCCTGCAGATTTGATCGAAAACGAATTCTTCGGCCACGCGGCTGGAGCGTTCACCGGCGCCGCTCGCAACGAGATCGGGCTCGTGCAGGAGGCGGACGGCGGCACGTTGTTTCTGGACGAGATCGACACTTTGCCCGCCCAAGCCCAGGTGAAGTTGCTGCGCTTTCTTCAAGAAAAAGAATTCCGCCCCTTAGGAGGCCGGGAAGCCAAACGCGCGAACGTTCGGCTGATTGCCGCCTCGAACACAAATTTAGCGGAAGCCGTCCGGCAAGGCGCGTTTCGGCGGGATTTATTTTATCGGCTGAGCGTGCTTTCGCTGACGCTGCCGCCGCTGCGGGATCGGCGCGAAGACATTTCATTGCTGGCCCGGCATTTCATCGGCAAATATGCGGCTGAATTCGATCGGCCGCCCGTCGAACTGTCGCCCGGCGCTTTGCAAAAGCTGCTGCTCTATTCCTGGCCGGGCAACATTCGCGAGTTGGAAAACACAATCCAGCGCGCGGTCCTCTTGGCGAAACAGGGGACGATTGAAGCATTGGACCTGAACATTTCTGCGGACGCAACCGATCGAACCAACGAATCGTTCCGGCAGTTGAAAGCGCGCTCGATTGCGGAGTTCGAACGCAGTTATCTCCAGACCATGCTCAGCCTGCACGCCGGGAATATTTCGGCGGCGGCGCGCGCCGCGCAAAAGAATCGGCGCGCATTTTGGGCTTTGCTCCGCAAGCATCGATTGCTGCCCTCCTCTACTGCTAGGCCTGTTTCTTCCCTCGCCCCGCCTGAATGACCAGGGGCACGTTGGGTGGGCCGAGCATTCCCGCGAGCCGGAATGTTCATGCAGCGCCTCGATGCAAACTTGTTGCATGCATACCGTCCATCAACTCCGGCTCGTCAGTAGTCTCGCCCCACCTAGGACAAACCTCTGTTTCAGGTGGGACAATTTTGTCCTGCTGCTTTCGGCCTTTTATTTTCCGGCATTTTCTAGCGGATTCAGAACTTCTGCTTCGAGAGGCGCTATGATGAAAGTGTGACTCGATCGCTCGTCTTCCGAATCACCCATTCTTCAAATCGCGCGAACCCGCCGGATTTCCCTGCAAACATTGGGTTTTGTGAGACCGCCCGGCGCGCCCGCTCATCGGCATGGCCGTTGCTAAAGCGTCCCCATCCACAGCAAACAACTTCATTCCAGTGGCGCGGAGTTTGGGGGATTGGCTTTGGACATCTTGCGGTATCTCAGCTCGCATCCGCACGCACAGGACACGCTGGAAGGAATTGTCGAGTGGTGGCTCTTGCAACAGCGAATCGAAAACACCTTGCGAGCGGCGCGCGCGGCAATTGCAAAGCTGCTCGCGGAGAAACTGATCGTCTGCCGGTCCGGCCGGGACGGGCGTCAATATTACAAAGTCAATCGCGGCAAATCCGAGCGGATCCAGCAGTTGCTCGCGGATCACCTCGCTGAAACAACCCGGGAAGAGGAATGACCCATGGCCAATCTGCGCGCTATTGATTCGCTCATCCAGTCGCTCGCCCGGTGGCTGCAAAACACCTACGATCACGATCGCAGGCCGCTCAATCAAAATGGCGGCGGCCAAACCTTTCTCCCTGATTTCAATTTCGAACCAGTCAGCAGCAGCGATCTTTCCCGCGAAGACATGCCTGACGATGCCGCCGCCGGGGCCGAACGCGTTTCCATCTATTTGTACCGGGCGAGCATCGATCCTCATTTGCGCACCGCTGGCCGGCCGCGATCGCCGGACATGCGCCCGGTCCCGTTGGCGCTGCAGCTTTATTTGCTGTTCAGCTTTTGGTCGCTCAACGCCAGCAACGATCACCTCGTGCTCGCCTGGCTCATGCGCCAGTTGCACCTCTACCCAGTTTTGGATGCCGCCTCACTCAACACGGATGCCGCTTGGGAGCCGGATGAAGTGGTCCATCTCATCCCGGCCGAATTGAGCAACGAAGACATGATGCGGTTGTGGGACGCGCTCACGCCTTCTTACCGGCTGAGCGTTTCGTACATCGCGCGGGTCATTCGAATTGATCCCGACGAATTCACGGGCGGCGGTCCGGTCGTCGCCGCGCGTTTCCGATATGGCGAATGGAAGGAGTGAACCGCATGTCGTCACCGAGAACACCCGTTCGTCCAAAACAATTTTTTGCGAAAGAGAATCTCGATGGCCGTCTGCTTGGCGCGATTCGGTTTGTCAACGATGTCGACGGAACCCCCCTGGCCGCAGATCTCGAAATCGGCACGGCGCCGCTCCCCGCCGGCCAGGCGCCCAATCCCAATGAAGCCGCCCCAGTCCGCGTGTTGCGCAGCCGGTTTGGATTGCACGTGCTCACCGCCGGGCGCGGTTTCGCGGATTACATCAACCAGTTCGATCCGCCTCCGGCCAATCCACCATTGAGCGACCGGATCGCGCGCCTGCGGGCCACGGACAATCTCGGCCGCTATTTGCCCACGCAATTCGAACTGGCCCTGCCGCGTTCATTGCGCCCTGGCGATGCCCAAAATCCAACGGTTTTTTCACCGCTGGAAGTGCGGCTGCTCCCTTCGCCCAACGCGCCCATCGCGGATGGGTGGTCCGTGCTCCGCGTGCTGGTTTGGCGGCTCGTCGCCGCGCCGGCGCCGGGCAATCCGCAAGCAACGCGTCCAGTGCCCGTGCGCGGCGCGCTCATTCGCATTTTGCGCGACGAACCTGGCCCAGGACCGCATCCGGTGCTTGGGCGGGGACTGACTGACTGGCGGGCGCGTGCTGACGGTTCGAGGCCTGGCAGCGCCGAAGCGCTCGTCGCGGCGCCGGGAATTCCGGTCACGACCTGGAACCCGAACGCGAATGGAGCGGTGCTGAGCGCGGTGCAACCGGTCCGGATCGAAGCGCGTTTCCATCCCGATTTCGATTCGGACGACCCGAGGTTGCTCCCGAACATTGACGGAACAGCGAATCCCGCGGGGCTGATCGTCAGGACGATGCCCCAGCCGATTGAACTGCGCGCCCGGCAACGTCGCACTTTGCATCTCACTTTCGACATCAACAACGCATTGAGCGAATCACAGCCGGTTCAAACCTAACCCAAGACAGATCACCATCCGACCGGAGGAATCCCATGCCAGAATATCTAGCACCTGGAGTTTACGTGGAAGAAGTCAGCTTCCGCTCGAAATCGATCGAAGGCGTCGGCACCAGCACCACCGCCTTCGTCGGCCCCGCGCGCAAGGGCCCCATCGCGCCATCGACCAACGAGCGGGCTGATCTTCCCGAGTTGCTCAGCAGCTTCGCCGATTTCGTGCGGCTCTTTGGAGGGCTGGAAGATCTCGAGTTCGGGCCCAACAACCCGCCCGAGCGCCGGCTCAATCATCTCGCCCACGCCGCCTTTAATTATTTCAATGAAGGAGGTTCACGCCTCTATGTCATGCGCGTGGCTTCCGCGGATGCCACCGCGGCCGCGAATGTGTTGCGCGAACTCAATCCTGTCGACGCCAACCAACGCGTCGCGGTGCGCGCCCGTTATCGAGGCTCCGGCGGAAACGGCCGCATTCTTTTTCGGGAAACCGTCGCACCCGCCACCATTGGCGCGCTCCGGACTGCCCCGCCCGGCTCGCTCGCCCGGGCCAGCGGAAACAACCCGGCTGAACCGGCGCGCCTCCGCGGCAATGTTCGCGGGCCATTTCGCGTGCCCAACGGAGCGGTCCTCCGGCTCCGCTTGAATGGCGCCCCAGCGGCCAATGACCTCAACGTGACAATCGCTGGCCAGCAAACGGAACTCGTCAGCGACCAGGCGTTGAATCCGGTCGATCTCACCGCCGCGAATGCCGCCGAGCGGACGCTGGTGGTCACTTTAAATAATGATCCTCCGCAGAACATCACTGTCCCGGCCCAGAATTATGCCACTCGTCATGCGCTCCTCAACGAAGTGCGTTCGAGACTGAACAACGGTTACGCCCTGCTCAATGCGAACGATCGTCTCGTGATCGGCACGATCCGGCGCGGGTTCAGTGGCCGAGTGCAGGCTCAGATCAATGTCAATTTCGGCTTTGCGGCCGCGGGCGACCAACCAGGCGCGGCCGGAGCCAACAACACCGTGCCGAATCTCGACGCGGTGACGGCCGCGGATTTGCAAGCGTTGCTCGAGGATAACGCCCTGCCAGCCCCGCATCACATCGTCATCGTTCGGGATGTCGCGGGACAACTCGAAATCAGTTCCAGGGAACTCGGCGAAAATCAAACCGTCGAGATCATCGATGCCACCGATGCGGCGAATCAGATCGTCTCGGCTCACACCGCTTTGGGCCTTCCCGTCCGCAATCCGGGCGATCCCATTGCGCGCGGGTCGAACGTCCGGCTCTATCGCAAAATGGCAGCTGGCCGCCTGGCCAATTGGCAAGCAGCGGACGGCGATGTGATCGCGTTGGGCGCGGATGACGAAGTCAACAACCGCCGGGCGCAGGGAAATTTGATTACGGTGTCGTTTCTGACGCGGGATTCGACCGGCGAAGAGAAAGCGTACGAGGGCGTCAGCTTTTCGCGGGAAAGCCCGAGGCACTTCACGCGTGTGCTCTCTCTCAACCCGGAAGGCCGGGCGCAGAGTTTGTATCAGCTATTTGGATTTGAAGTTGGGAACGCGGTTGAACCACTCGATCTGCACGCGGCGCTGTTTCCCGCGGGCCAGCGCCAAGGCGATATCATCACCGGGTTCACTTCGGAATTTGATGTGGCCGGCGGCACGGATGGAAACGAACCGGTCGCTGGCATTCCCACGGACGCCGGCACGTACGCCGCCGCCTTCGAACAACTCCGAGCGGTGGAAGACGTCTCGATCGTCGCTGCTCCGGGCCACTCCGCTTCGCCCGGCCAGTACGAAGGGGTGCAGCGGCTGCTCCTCGCCCACGCCGAACGGCCGCGCGCCTTCCGCATCGCCGTGCTCGATCCGCGGCCGCAATTAACTCCGTCCGAGGTCCGGGAAGCCCGCTCGCGCATCGACTCGCATCGCGCGGCTTTTTATTACCCCTGGGTCGTGGTGGCAAATCCGCTGGCCAGGCCGGGCCGCGAGGATATTCCTTCCGAAATCGCCTTGCCGCCCTCGGGCTTCATCTGCGGGGTGTACGCCAGGAATGATGTGTTGCAGGACGTGTCTAAAGCCCCGGCCAATGAAGTCGTGCGCGGCGCGCTCCGGTTCGAGAGCGACATTAATTTCGCCCAGAACCAATTGCTGAATCCGCTCGGGGTGAATTGTCTCCGGTTCTTTCCCGGGCGCGGTTTTCGTGTTTGGGGCGCGCGCACCGCTTCGTCAGATCCGGAATGGAAATACGTCAACGTCCGCAGGTATTTCATTTATTTGGAAGCATCCATCGATCGCGGCACGCAATGGGCCGTTTTTGAAAACAACGGGCCGCGGCTTTGGCAGAACATTCGCGAGACGGTCGAGGATTTTCTCTACAACGAATGGGTTTCCAACCGGCTCTTGGGCGAAACACCCAAGCAAGCTTACTTCGTCCGGTGCGACCGCTCGACCATGACGCAGAACGATCTGGATAATGGCCGGCTCATTTGCCTCATTGGCGTTTCCGTGCTCAAGCCGGCTGAATTCGTCATCTTCCGCATCGGCCAAAAAACCGCTGATGCGCGCAGTTAACCAACCGCAACCTTCAACGTCACCGAAAGCTTATGGCCGACCGAACCACCCCTTACGGCGCGTTCAACTTCCTCGTCAATCTCAACGGGCCTGTCGGCGAAGACCAGCCGCTGGGCGGTTTCTCGGATGTGTCCGGGCTGGGGAGCGAGATCACCATCGCTGAATACCGCACGGGCAATTCGAAAACCAACCACGTGGTCAAGGTGCCTGGCATCCACAAGGTGGGCGATGTCACGCTCAAACGGGGCATCGTCAACTCGACTGATCTCTGGACCTGGATCACTGACACGCGCACGACCGGCGTCAACGCCAAGCGCACGGTCGTTATCACCCTCCGCGATGAAGCGGGCACGCCCGTCCAAAAATGGACCCTCACCGGCGTGAGCCCGATGAAATACACCGGTCCAACTCTCGCGGCGAAAGGCGGAGGCGATGTCGCGATGGAAGAAATTGTGCTCTCGAGCGAAAGCCTCGAAACCGAAGCACTGGCCTAACGACCCATCATGGACGGCCTGGAATTCATCGCTGCGTCGCCGCCCGCGCTGCCTGATCCCGCTCGAGCGGACATTGGCTGCTTTGCCGGTTTCGTCGCGCGCCATCGAACGTCCGGGCTGAGGCCAGAGGAGAACAATGGCCCGGGCCGAGCCAAGGCGCTGCGCCGGTTGCTGCCAAACTGGTGTTACGAGTGGCTGAGGGAGCGTGGTTGGTTGCCGGCGGCTGATGATTGTTCCCAAGCAGAATTCGACCGGCTGCTCGGGCTGTTGGATCTCCCCGTGCCGATCGATTCGTGGGAAGCATTCGACGCGCTCTTCGCCTGGGACAAGCGCAAGATCGAAGCGGATGCGCCGCCCAGCTCGATTCGTTACAGCGATACCTGGCTCGGAGCGGCCGTGCGGAGTTTCTTCGCGCAGGGCGGACGGAAATGTTACGTGATCCGGGCTGGCGATCCGTGGCCCGCGCTCAGCTCGCGGGCAGAGCGGGTCGGCCCGGACCATCAAAGCGCGGCTGGGGCGCTGCTTTCCGAGCTGGTGGTTTCCCCAGCAGACCGCAGTTCGTGGCATGGCGTGACCCACCTCTTTGGCTTGCCGGATGTTTCGTTTCTTTGTTTGCCAGATCTTCCCGATCTGTTCGCGACGGAAACTCGACGGCAGGAAATTGAATTAGCGGCGCCCGCTGAAGAACAGTTTGTCGAGTGCGCCGAACGGGCTGCCCCGAGCTCGTTTCAGCCGTTGCGGTCGGTGCCCGCACCGCGGTGCGATGAGAATGGCTACGTTGAGTGGGCCATTTTCGTCAATCGGGTCGCAAGTGTCATCGAGCGGTTTTGCCGCGAAGTCCAATTGATCGCGGCGGTGCCGCTCCCAGTCAATGAAGCGGCCTTGCGCAACGATCCCGCGCTTTGGAATTTGAGTTTGCGCGCGCGCCAGGCCGCGGTGGCAGACCGAGTCCAGCAAACCCGCGCCCAGCAATGGAACCGAGTCGCGGCGATTCAGACTGTCTTCGTGCAACTGGCGTATCCCTGGCTCCGCACTCGAAATGCGGCGGCCGTTCCCGAGGGGATTGAATCGCCGGACGGGGTCCTGGCCGGATTGCTCGCGAATGCGGCGTTGACGCGAGGGGCTTGGCGGAGCGCAGCGCGCCAATTCGTTCCGGCATTGCTCGAGGTCGAGCCGATCCTCACTCGGGAAGAGCTCGATAAGCCGCTGCCCTTTCACGGCGAATCGCGCGATCGTCCGCGCCGCAGTTTGCGCGAGCGGGTCACTCTCTTCGGGCCGTCGGCGGCCGGATTTCGACTGCTGTCGGATGTGACGATGGACGATGATGACGCTTGGCGGCCGGCCAGCTTGAACCGGTTGATGAACTTGATCGTGCGGGCGGCGCGGCTGGCTGGAGAACAGTTCGTCTTCGCCAACAACGGAGAACAGCTCTGGGCCCAATTGCGCGGCGCCCTCATTTCTTTGCTCTCGCTGCTCTGGGCCGATGGCGCACTCGAAGGCGCGTCGCCCGCTGACGCATTTGATGTCCGTTGCGACCGCACCACCATGACCCAAGCGGATCTCGATGCGGGGCGGCTCGTCGCGCGCGTCAGCTTCACTTCCGCCGCGCCCATCGAACGGTTCGTTGTCCTGCTCGCTTTGAGCGAAGGAGGCCAGGTTTCTTTGCTTCCCACGCGGCGCGACGACAACGCTGAACTTCCCCTCGAAGCAGCATGAGCGATTACCCCATCCAGCTGTTCCGTTTTCAGGTCGACTTCGAGCGGGTCGGCTCGAGCGACAAACCGCAAATTTGCCAGGGCGCTTTTTCTGAGTGCACCGGCCTGGAAGCGACCATGGAAGCGAAAGTGATCAAGATGGGCGGATCGAACTACGGTTCACCGCAGCGCGCCGGCCCCGTCACCTTCGCGACGGTCGTGTTGAAACGCGGCATCACCACCACGCGCGATCTCTGGAAATGGTTTTCCCAGATCACCGAACAAGGCCGGTCCGCAGTGCGTTTGAATGTAACCATCGCGGTGCTCGGGCCGGGAGGCGAACCGACGTTCACAGCCCGGCTGTCGCGGGCAATTCCCGTCAAATTCAAGTGCGGCGATTTGAATGCTCGCGCCACCGAAATTGGAATCGAGGAGCTTCACCTCGCGCATGAAGGATTGGCCTTCGAATAGAATAATATGCCAGCTGAACCGCGCACCATCCCCGGACCCACCGCTCAATCGTCCGCCATCACGCTGGCCCGGCTGGCAGTGGTCACTGATGAGAGCGACAACCCGTCGGAATGGATCGATGTCCACTTCAATCCCGCTTCGCTCCAGCTGCAGTTGAGCAACGAATTGAAAGAATCCAGGAACCAGCAGCGCTCGCAGTACATCGCGAAAACCACCGCCAAACTGACGATGGATCTCCAGTTCGACACGACCGACACGGGCGAGGACGTGATGAAAACGACCCGCAAACTGCAAGCGTTCGTCGCGCCTTCTTCTCCAGCAGGCCAAGAGCCGCCCCGGGATCCGCCACCGCCCATCGTCGTTTTTGAATGGGGCACTTTGAAGTTCAAAGGAATCGCCGAAAGCTATCGCGAGACCATCGATTTCTTCAGCGCGAATGGAGTGCCCCTGCGCGCTTCCATTAATTTAACCCTGTCCCGCCAAGCGAAAGTTTTCGATGACGCCGGCGGCAATCAGCAAGCCAACGTCAACGCGGTGGATGCGCCCGCCAGCAGCCCGGCCGATGCTGCCAACCGGCTCAATGCCCCTGGCGCAGCGCGGGAACTGGCCTCGAACAATAACGAAGAAAGCCTGCGGTTCGGCGCGAAAGGATCGCTGGTGGTCAGCGGCGGCGTCTCACTGAAAGCGCCCGCGGCATTCAGCGCCGGCGCCAATCTCTCGCTCGGAGGCCAATTCGGAGTTTCTGCCAGCGCCGGTCTGAATCTCGAGGCCGGTCTGGCCGGTCAAGCAAGGCTCTCCGCCACAGAAGGCGCTTTCGCTGGTCTGCGCGTGAATGCTTCCGCCGCAAAACCGCGCCCGCGCCTCGATCCTGCGCGCTTGCTCCCCCAACCGCCGAGCGCCGCGCTGGCGACCGATGCCGGAGCCAGTTTTCAAATCGGCGGCAAAGCGACCATGGAAGGCGCAGCCGGTTTGCGGGCGAACGTCGGCAGCAACTCGTTTTCCGCCAAGGTGAGTTTTGATCCGATTTAACCTATGCCAGTCCACATCGAAGAAATGACCGCGGAGATTGTCCCGCCGCCGAACGCGGCGAGCGCGACCGCTGCATCCAATTCGTCGAGCAACGCGCCGGACCAAACTGACCGGCGCCAGCGCGAGCTGCTCGAAAGACTGCAAGAGCGAGCCGCGCGTCTTCACGCGGACTGAAGAACGATTATGCCGGAAGCCCCGCTCAGCCAATTCGCGCTTTACACCGCGCGGCCGACCGTCCGCATCAATGGCGCGGAACAGGAGCGCATCACCGCGCTCTTGTTGGGCATGGAAATGGCCGAGCGCGAAGATGGCTTGAGCCACCTTGAATTGCGCTTGAGCAACGTCGCGAGCGACCGGCGTGGCGGCGCTGATTTCGCGTTCGAAGACGAACAGACCTGCAAGCTTGGCGACCGGCTCGGTGTGTACGCGGGAGACGAAGCGGGGCCGCAGGAAATTTTTTTGGGATTCATCACCGGGTTAGAAGCGGGCTTTTATGACGATGCTTCCCCGACGTTGACGTTGCTTGCGGAAGACAAACTGCAGCAAGCGCGGTTAAAACGCCGAACCAAGACTCACGACAATCTGACCTTGGCCGGATTAGCCAGCGACATCGCAGGGGACCTCGGGCTGACTCCACAGGTCACCGGGTTCTCCAGCCAGATCGGCACGCACGTTCAGCTCAACGAAAGCGACCTCGCTTTCTTGCGACGGCTGCTTGCCCGCTATGATGGAGATGTGCAAGTGGTCGGAGATGAGTTGCACGTCGCGCCCCGCAGCGACGTCCGCCGCGGCCAAGTTGAACTCCGGCTTCACAGCCAGCTTCGCCGCGCCACCGTGCTGGCGGATTTGGCGCATCAGGTCAATGAAGTCACCGTGACTGGCTGGGACGCGGCCCAAGGAGCGCGCATCACCGGCCGAAGCACGGGCGCACACCAAGGCCCGGGACAAGGCCGCACCGGGTCCGAGTTGCTCGAATCGACGCTGGGACGCCGCGCGCACCAGATCGCACACCTCGCTGTGACGGATGATAGCGAAGCGCAAGCCCTGGCGGACGCGGCGTTCGACGAACGGCAACGGCGCTTTGTCACAGTTTGCGGGACGGCCGAGGGGAACCCAGCGGTTCGGGTCGGAACACACGTCAAACTCGAGGGGCTCAGTCCGCGTTTCAACAACACCTATTACGTCACTCGCTGTTTGCACCGGTTCGATTTGGAACGGGGTTACGAAACCGATTTTCAAGCCGAGTCCGCCTTTCTCGGATCACCATGAACCGCGCCCGTCACTTGCTTGAGATTCCGTCGCCTGGCCTCTTTCACGGCGCGTACTTGGCTGAAGTCGTCAGCTTGAATGACCCGGACAATCGTTCTCGAGTGCAAGTTCGCCTCTATAATTTCGACGGGGTGGATGGACAGGACGGGCCGATCTGGGCCCGCGTCGCGGCGCCGTTTGCGGGCAATAATCGCGGCGCATTCCTGTTGCCGGATGTCGGCGACGAAGTTTTGGTCGCGTTCGTCAATAGCGACCCGCGCTATCCCGTGGTGGTGGGAGGATTGTGGAACGGAAGCGATGCCGCACCAGAATCGATCTCCAGCGGAAGAAATCTGAAGAAAGTCATTCGCTCGAAAAACGGGGTGAAAATCACGCTCGAGGATCAGGACGGCCAGGAAAAGTTTATCGCCGAAACGCCAGGCGGCCAGAAGGTGACCCTGCAAGATGGCCCTGGCTCGATCACCATCGAGGATAGCAACGGAAATTCCGTGAAGCTGGAAAGCTCAGGGATCACCGTCACCGCGTCCGCCAAAGTCACGGTCAACGCCAGCCAAGTCAGCGTCTCCGCAGGCATGGTTCAAGTCGACGCGGGCATGTCCAAATTTTCCGGCGTGGTGCAGTGCGACACGCTCATAGCGACGACTGTTGTGGCCAGCACCTACACCCCAGGAGCAGGAAACATATGGTGACACGCCACCCAATTCTGGTGCGCGGCTATGGCGCGGCGCCCGGCGAAACCAATCGCCCGCCCCTCATTGTGAAACGGGTCGATCGGGATTTCATTCCCGGCCTGCTGGATGGCTTGCGCCGGCGCCAGACCGCTGCCGCGCTCGGCCAGCCTGGTCCGGCTGATTACCGCCACGACGGCTATTCGCGGCTCCACCTTTATCAGCCGGTCCACCGCACATTCAATCTGGTGGTGCTGGAAGCGGCGTGCCAGCAGCCTGGATTCCCCCGGCTCAACCCGCGTCACATTGACAGCGCCGGGCTGGTTGTCCGCCGCATCGCCCGAATTCCGGAAGCAGCAACTCGAGGCGGTTCACGCGACAGCGCCATCGAATTAGCCGTCCGGAACATGGGCGCGTTCGATGTGGCCCCACCCGTGACGATCGCCACCTCAATCTTTTTTCCGCAACGTGAAGAAGCTTGGACACACGAAAATGACAACCCGATCGGCTGGCACGCTTTGACGGAACTGGATTTGGATCCTGACCCCGCGCAACGCATGCGTTTGCTGACCGCAAATCCACGAATCAATCAGCGGCTGGCTGAGATCGTTTCCCGGCTTGAACCACCCGCGGAACGGGTCAGCCCGTTGTTCGTTGCTCCGCCCGACATCTGCGAAGCGGCGGGACGGACACTGCTCTACGGCGTGCTGCCCGTGACGAGCAGCGAGGAATCGTCTTCGCCAGAGGTCCCGACGCTCACGGACGATGACATTCAGCAGCTCATGCCCTCTTTTTTGCGGTCGCTGGCTGGCAGCGGCAGGCCCTCTCTTTCCGGTGACATCACGCTCGACCGGGTGAAAACCGCGCTGACTTCGGATCCTTCCGGAGCGCTCGGCCAGTTCGTTCAAGAATTGCGCCTCATTCAATTCGGCTGGGGCGCATTCGAGCCGGACGGCGCGGCCATCTTGAATCGTTTGAATGAAATCGAAGTCCGGTTTGATCACCCGGATCAATCGCAGCGGCTGGGCGATTATCTCCATGAGCTTTGCGCCTTCGCCATCGCCCGAACGGATTCCAGCAAGAGCAGCATGAGAATTCCGGACGATTGGCCGCGGCCGGATGCAGCCAAAGCGGAGCGGTTGCGCGAGGCGGTGCGCCAGCGGCTGCAAGCGAGGTTGGAGCGCGATTTGCCGCCGACAAAACGGTTCAGTGATGAACGGGCCCTTTACATCGCGCGCGCCTTCGTTCGCGCTCGTTGCCGCGACGATTGCCCCGCGGAACTGCACTGGTCAGCTCGGACGGAGCCATTCACGATTGCGCCGTGGTGGGAGAACGGCGGACCGGTGCAGACGATCAGCCTTCCGGACATCGATCCAGAGACGGTAAAGAATTTGAAGCCGAACATCGCTTTCGCGCTGCCCGCCAAGCTGGCCAATCTGCTCAACAGCACCAAACCGGAGGACCTGATGAAGGGCGGCGGTTCGCTCTCCGCAAGTCCGAGCCTCGGCTGGATCTGCTCGTTCAGCATCCCGATCATCACCCTTTGCGCGTTCATCGTGCTGAACATTTTTCTGACGCTGCTCGATATCGTGTTTCGCTGGTTGTTCTACGTAAAAATCTGTCTGCCATTTCCCAAACGCTCGTGACTCAAGACGCAACAACTTCCGGCGCGCCGATTGGGTGGCCGCTTTTGCCGCTGCCAGACCAGCATGGCCAGTTGAATTACGTGACGCTGGAGGAAAGCGTGCGGGAGACGTTGCAAGTGATTCTGAGCACTCGATTGGGCGAGCAATTGATGCGCCCGGAATTCGGCGCTGGCCTGGCCGATTATTTGGGCCAGCCCGATACCCTCACGACTCGCCGGCGCATTTACGATCGCGTCACCGAAGCCATCGGCCGCTGGGAACCGCGCGTCGAAATTAATCGCGTCGACGTCGCTGATCTTCCCAAGCGCCCGGGCCATGTCCGCATCGAGGTGGCTTATCGGCTGCGCCGGACAGGCCAGGCCCGCACGCTCGGGGTCAACCTTGAACTCGTCTCGTAAACCATGCCCATTCGCCCTCCAGCTCTGGATGATCGACGCTTCGATGATCTCGTCGCCGAGCTGATCGAGCGGATTCCAGCGCATACGCAAGAATGGACCAATCCGCGAGTGGGCGATCCGGGCCGGACTTTGCTCGAACTATTCGCTTGGTTGGGTGACGCGCTGCTTTACCGCGCGAATTTGATTCCCGAACGGCAGCGTCTCCAGTTTCTCAGGTTATTGGGAAAACCATTGCGGCCAGCTCGTCCGGCTCGCGGTCTGGTGGCGCTCAATTTGAAAGAGAAAGAAATTCCAGCAGCGTTCTCACTAAAACCCCGCGCGACGTTTACCGGACCCGTGCCATTCGAGGCCGCTGATGAAATCACGGTCCTTCCAGTCACCGGCCAATTTTTTTACAAGCGGCCGGTAGAGCGCGCCTCGCTTCCGCTGGGATTGGAAGAGGCGCTCTCGTCCATCCACAATGTCCAAGGGGCGCTCTCGCCTTACGAAACCGCCGCGCTCTTTGCGGATGGCAAACCTGTCTCCGCAGGTTTCGATCTCATTGCCCAAACGGCGGACCATTGCCTTTGGCTGGCCTTGCTCGCGCCTCTCGCTCCGCAGCCGGCGCAACAGGCCGATTTCAAAGCCCGAACTGTCGCTGCTTTGGAGCGCGGCGCTGGAACTGGCCAGACGTTGAATCTCGGTTTTGTGCCGGCTTTGCCGTCGGTCGACCCCCTCGCGCCTGTCTCAGCAAGCGCGGAAATCCCGTGCGTTTGGGAAATCAGCGTCAACACAACTGGCCAGCAGCCAACTGCGGACCGGCCATGGCAACCGGAATATCTTCGGCTGGATCGCGTGAAAGACACGACCAAAGGGCTGACCCGACCTGGCATCATTCGGCTCGCGCTCCCGCCCAGCGGCCTTATCCATGCGCCGACGAATAATCTTTTGGAGGATCGCCAGGCTGGCGTTGGAGACCATCCGCCACGGTTGGATGATGAAGCCGCAGCCGCGCTCCTGATCGGCTGGATCCGTCTTCGGCCTCAGGACCAGACCTCCCTGGTGTCCGCCGCGGAGACTCGCTTCACCGAGCATTCAGATGCGGGGATTGTCCTGCCCGATCCGGCCGGAGCGACTCCCACCCTCTCGAACAGCCTCGAGCATCTTCGCATCTCGTGGGCCAGCGTGAATGCTCTCGAACTCGAGCAATTGGTAACTCGCCAAAACCAGGTGATCGGCGAAAGCGACGGCTCAGCAGACCAGGAATTTCAATTGCCGTTAACTTCGATCGAGCCTGAAACGCTGAACATCCAAGTTGAAGAAGAAAGCGGCTGGTCCAACTGGAACCGTGTGGATGATATCGCCGCGCTCGAATGGGATGCCGCCATCGCACGGAACGCGCGTGTTTTTCAACTCGATCCAGAAGCCGGCACGATCCGTTTTGGGGATGGCGTGCGCGGCCGCATTCCGAGCCCCGGGCGGCGCATTCGGTTTACCCAACTCCGGGCTGGCGGTGGCCGCGCGGGCAATGTCACTCCGGGCGTATTGGCCAAGGTCGCCGCCATCACGTTGGAAGGGGACGCGACGGTCGGGAAACATTTCACGGTCCAACAGCCGCTCCCGTTTTCGGGAGGTGAAGATGCCGAGAATTTGGCGGAAGCGGAGAAACGGATTCCTGGCTTCATCCGGCACAAAGAACGCGCGGTGACTCGATCTGATTACGAAACGCTCGCGTATGAAACTCCCGGCGTTGCGGTGGGCCGGGTCGAAATCCTCGCGCGTTTCAAGCCGCAACAACGCCATTTCAATGTGCCCGGGGTGATTTCAGTGATGGCGTTGCCGGATGCGCCGCTCAGCGGGGCGCCCAACCCGCGCGCGGATCGGCCATTTCTCGAGGCGGTGCACAGCTGGCTCAATGACCGGCGCCCGCTCGGCACTGAGCTCTACGTGATCGGCTGCGAATACGTTCCGGTGGCGGTGAGCATCGCCATTAGCGTTCACGAGGAGTACGGACCCGACACGGTTTTGCAAGAGGTCAAGGAAGCGTTGCGTCGTCTGCTGTGGCCGTTGCGAGGGGGAGGCTTTCAAAAAGAAGGCTGGCCACTCGGTGGCACGCTCAGCAACCGCGAACTCGCGGTGGAAGCCGCCCGCGTCAGCGGCGTTTCCGAAGTCAACGGCTTGAATCTTTTCCAGCGCGTTCGAAATGTTTGGCAGCCGCTCGGCGACGCCCGGGATGGCCGGGAACAAGATCTGCCGCTGCAGCCGTGGCAACTCCCGGAATTGCTTTCAGTCATCGCCATTGCCAGCGACAGCTCTCCCGTGACGCTTGCCCCAAACGCATCGCCCGTTCCAGCGAATGCCGTCGCGGTTCCGGTCGTTCCACCACTTTGCTGATTCATGGATGCAAACCTCCAACGGTTCTGGTTGCTCGCGGATGCGGACGATTGGCCTGGCCTGTCCGAAAATGAAGCGGTCGAGTACGACGCCGAATGCCAGCGCGTCCGGTTGCGCGATCGGCGATCCGGTCCTCGGGCAGCTGGCCAAGTCGACGCAGCCCGGGCGGATCAACTCGAGAAAATGCCCGCAACAGCTCGGGACGCCTTTGGCGCCTACGCGTTTTGGGATGACGGCCGCAAGGAACTGCTCGCCCAAGGCGCGTTAGGTTCAGCAGCCGATCCCGTCTCCTTATATAAACCGGCCCCCGGAATCGTTCTGGCCGATCTCGCTCTCGGTTTCGATGACGTGCTCTACCTTGCGCTGCACGAGTTCGATGCCGCCGGCCAATTCGTGCGCGCGTTTGTCGCGCCGCTCGATCGGCGCGGGCGTTGGAGCTTGCGTCCCGAACTCGAAATCGCGCTTCCTGGCTTTGCCGGCAACCGACTGGCGGCAGAACCAACCGGAGGCGTCTGGGTGCTCGATTGCGAACATCGCAAAATCGCGCGTCTTCACGGAGCGCCTTTGCCAGATGGCCAGCCGCCTGATTTCGCGCCAACCACGTTCCGCCCCAAACCGGAAAATCCCGACAGCCCTGCGCTGCGCTTGATCGAACCGCAGCCCGGCTGGGAAGCGGGTGAAATTCCGGTCGCGATCGCGTGCAGCCCGGAGGGCAGGCCGGCTGTGCTGACGCGCCGAAATGTTGCGGGGGCATGGCTGTACATTCGGGAAAAAGCAGGCCGTTGGCAGCCATCCAAAGAGCTCGAGGGGGTTGGCCGTTGCTGCAGCCTGACCTGGGTTTCGAATTCGAGAATTGTGGTGCGGCCCGCGCCGGCCACTCTCGCAGGCGCCGCTGTTCCGCAACGGGAATTCCCAGCGTTTGATGTGGACGACCACACGCCCGCGCTCGAACCGGTCGGCGCTATTTATCCTTTGATCGAAGCGGTGGACGCGCCCTTCGCTCAAGGCGTGACCTTGCCGCCGCACTATTTGACCGGCCCAGCTCGCAGCCGCCCCGTCGTGCCATTCTCAGCAGCCCGCTATGCGAAATCAGGCACGGCGTTGGGCAGAGTGTTAGATGGGCTGAACGACAACACCGAGTGGCACCGGGTGTATCTCGAAGCGGTCATCCCGCCGCACTGCGGGTTAGTCGTCAGTCTCTGCGCCACCAATGATCCCGCGCCGGGCGAAGCCCCGCGCGATTGGCACGAGCATCATTTTGGCGACACGCCCCGCTGGGTCGAAGCTGAGCGTGAGGAATTCGAGCAACAGCCCGAAGCGTGGTTCTCTCCGCCCCGCGGAGTCTGGCTGAAAGATCGATCCGAATTGCCCCACCACGCGGGATTGTTAGGCCGCGCTCCCGAACGCAACACCGCTGGCTTGTTCACGGTTCTGGTGCAAAGGCCAGGACGGCGCGTGCGCACTCTCAAAGGGCGGTATCTGCATGTAAAACTGTTTCTCCGCGGGCCGGGCCATGCCACGCCCGAATTGGCCGCTTTTCGCGTGTACGGCTCTCGTTTTTCCTATCGCGACCATTATTTGCCCGAGCTGTATCGCGAGGAATTGTTTGGGGCTGACGCTGACGCGCGCGGCCGGGCCACTCGCGCTGATTTTCTCGAACGGTATCTCGATCTTTTCGAAAGCGTTCTCACTCCTCTCGAGGATCGCGTGGCCGCGGCCCATCTGCTCATGGACCCGCGCTCGGCCCCGGACGAAGCGATCGACTGGCTCGGCTCTTGGATGGGCGTTGTTTTCGAACACTCTTTTCCAGTGAGCCGCCGCCGTGCGTGGGTCGCTGCTGCCCATCGTCTCTACCGCACCCGCGGCACGCTGGCGGGCTTGCAATTGGCCCTCGAAATCGCGACGGGCGGAAAGCCCGTGCGCGAATTTCACAATGGCCGAGAACGGGAGTTTCCCCAAGGCGGCGGCGTCACGCGCGGCCAGATTCTTGTTGTCGAAGAATTCCGGCTGCGGCGAACGTTCGCAACCATTCTGGGAGCGAACCTCAGCGTGAGTGAAGATCCGTTGCTTCCGGGGTTGCTCTTTAGCAGCAACTCGTATGTCGGCGACACGCTCATTTTGGGGGACGAAGAGCGAAAGGAATTCTTGGCGTTGTTTCGCCATGCTTTCAGCAGCGACCCAACCGAACGGCAGGCTGAGCAAGCTGCTGTATTCGAGTTTTACAATCGCCTGGCGCATCGGGTCACGATTCTGGTTCAGGATACCGTGGATCGGGCTGACCTGGGGCTGATCCGCCGGATTGCTGAGCAGGAGGCGCCCGCGCACTTGCTGGTGACGGTCGTGCAGGCCAGCCGCAAACTGATGGTGGGCCTCTCGAGCTTGGTCGAAATCGACACGTATCTCACCCCCGCGATTCCACAGGGTCTGGCTCAATTGGACAGGAGTCATCTGGGCGAAGGCGATTTCATCCGCCGTCTTCCCACTTTGGACCCGCGCTTTGGCCGCGCCACTGTTGCGCCTAATGTTTGACCGCACCAACCCATGACAACTGATTCATTGCTCGAATCGGCCCGGGCCGACCGCTTGCACTACGCGACGGGAGAACTGCTCGGCGCAGACGATTTTCGCCTCGAACAAACGTACCACCGCCGGCAACTCGCCCGCGCGCTTTTGTTCCTCCATGGCAGCGGCACCATCGCAGGATTGAGAGTGGCCGCGCATCATCAACCCGCGCTTCGTCCCGAGAACGACGAGGTCGAACTGGAAGTGGAACCGGGGCTGGCCCTGGACGGCGCGGGGCGGCTCGTGGAAGTCCCGCTCGCTGCTTGTTTGAGATTGCACCGCTGGTTCGACTTTATCGCGACCCGCAAACCGAACAACGACCAGGAGGACGATGTCGCTGATTTGAACGCGGCGTGGCGTCCCAACCCGGGCGCAGTGAATGAAGGCGCGGTGGTGGCTGACGTTTTCCTGAACTTCCACGCCTGTGATCGCGGGTACACTCCCTCTTTTGCGAGCGGCCCGTTCGACGCTTTGGACGCTTCACAGCCGTCGCGCGTCCGGGATGCTTACCAACTTTCGCTGGTGCTGCGGCCGCACGATCAAGCGCTCCCGAGAGCGACCGACCGCTGGACCGGGGTGACGGCAGCGAATTTAGCCGAGCGGATTTTCGATGCGTGGACCGGCGCCACCGAGCCCAGGGATGAAGTTCCCCTCGGCGTTGAACCGAGCGCAATCTTGCTCGCCCGACTCAGTTTGCCCGCCCGAAAAGCAGCCAACGCGGCTGATCCTCCTTTGGTCGATTGGTCCGCGGCCGCCTGGCCAAACGAGCGGGCGAACCTCGACAATCTGGTCCGTCAATTCGTCGTGCCGCCCGCGGCCTTGCGCCGCCTGGCCGGATTCTAACCGCCAACTCAACGCGTGTTATGCCACTGAACACACTCGGCTCAAATCGCGATCAACTCCTGAACCTTCGCCGGGAAGACCGGCAGCGGTTGCTCGATCAACATATTCTGATCATCGATCCACGACGGCAGCGCCCGCACTGGTTCGACGGGAGATTCCTGGCTGCTCGCGACCTGGCCAACGAACAAAACTATTTTTTGGTGCGGCAAGCGGATCTTGGCCAGGCTGGCGGCGCAGGCGTGGTGGAAGGGTTGTTCGTCACGGCCACAGAAAACCCCGCCAATCGCTCTCCGTTGCTTTCCATCAGCGAGGGCCATGGCGTCGCTGACAATGGCGAACTCGTCGTCTTGCGCGAACCACTCCAGTTCGATCCCGCAAGCGTTCCTGAAATCCAGCGCCTCGACGCTGCCTTCGGCTTGGAAGTCATCCCGAATGAACCGGGCCGAACGCGGACCGGCCTTTACATCGTCGCCTTGCGGCCGGTCGAATGGACGGCGAATCCGATCGCGGCCTACCCCACTTCGCTGACGGGCGACCGGACAATCGAAGACGGCGACATCATCGAAGGGACCGCAGTCGCGCTCATTCCTTTTCCAGGCGCGAACACAGGGGATTGGAATCGGCGCCGCGCGCAAGCCGCTCGTGAAATCTTTGTGGAAGGCCGCAATCGCGGGCTTGTCTCTGGCGCCCTGCCACTGGCTATGGTCGCATTGCGTGGCAACCTCGTCGAATGGGTCGATCCGTACCTGGTCCGGCGCGATGCCGGGGCGGAACGACCCGTGGGAATGGATTTCGGTTTTGGAGCGCGCGCCTTGCGGGAAGCGCACCTCGTGCAGTACGACCATCATCTTGCCGCCGCCTTGAACAGCTCGCACGATCAACCGTTCCCCGCTACCGCTTGGTTCGATGCCCTCCCGCCCGCAGGACGGCTTCCCGCCAACTCCATCGATCCGGCAAATTTCACACAACGCTTCTTCCCGCCCGGACTGACGGTGGAATTGGCGTTCGTTCCCGAAGACGAATTGCCCGCCCTGATCGAAGAGAGCCTTGTGCTCCCACCAATCGATCTCACCCTCGACGCGGACGCCCTCGCTGGGATCGGTCTGCTCGTGCTGGCCCCGCTTGCGCGAGCGGAGTTCGTCGCCCGACGCCGCGTGCTGGCCGGCCGCACCGTCGGCTTGGCCCATCCTATCCTGGAATTAAAAACATCCTCGACCCCGCTGGCCCTCCTCCGCGGACTGGCTCAACCGCTCGCGTTCAAACGCTTGATCGACGCGGAAGAGGATTGGCGCGCGTTGCTCCGCCAAGCCCAAGCCAATCGCGTCCTTTGGTACGTCCGCCGGCGCAATCTGCCCCAGCCAGCCAATGTCGCGGGAATTCCGGTCGACGCTTCACCCGCCGAAACTTCGGATCCACGCCGGTTCGGCCTGTTCATCAGTGAAACCCCGTTCGTCCGCGAGCGTTGGGAGAAACTGCGCGCCCTGAATTCGCCCGAGGTCGATTTGCTCGCGCGCCGCTTGAGTGAAAGACGGTTTCTCGACAAGCCCGCGCTGCTCAAAAGTCTTCTCGCTAAAACCGAGCCTGCCAAAGACGCGCCGGCGGAGGTGGCTGCCGCCGAAGCGCTGGCTGCCGCGGCTGACCCGAAGTTTGGAGACGGGCTCGATGTCGTGGAAGAAACCAACGCCCGCGTCGCGCACAAACTCCAGACGGACAAAATCGCCAAGACTGGCCTCCTTCCGGAAATCGACAAGCTGGTCCGAGCGGTCCCCAAAGAAAACGTTGCTGAGCTGGTTAGAGACTTGGGCAAAGCCATCACCGAGGACGAGCCACTCGCGGAAAAGCTTGCTGAGCTCCGCAAAAAACACTTGCCCAACCCATGAACGTCGCACCTATCACGCATCCATTCCCGGGCGAGCATCTCAATGGCGTTGCCCCGGTCATGCGCCCGGAAACCGACGCGAGCTGGCGCCGGCATCTGAATTTTTGGACGGGCCGCGCGCTGACCGCGGACGCGCTCGAGATCGAGCAAGAGCATCGCGCGGCGCATCTGGCGTGGCGCGGCCGGCTGGTAACTCCGGGAATTGTAAACGGCCTCGAAATCGCCGTGGAATCGGCCGCGGCCGGCAAACAGGCGGCCAAAACGTTCGCCCGTCATTTCCTTCACGTGTTTCCCGGGCATGGCATTGCTGTCACGGGCGAAGACGTCGTGGTCCCGCGCCCGATGCGCGTTCCGCTCGATGACATTCCAGTCAGCTACGTTCGTTTCGGTGAAGGACCAGCGCTGCCAGCGCCCGGAAACAACGCCGGGAAACGCCAACCTTGGTTCGCCTCTTTCAAGCTTGGCGGCCTCAGCTTTCGACTGCATCGCTTCGACAAGGATTACGTCCCCTGGGCCGCTGTGCTGGTGCTGCGGCCTGTTGAACTCGATGTGATCGCCGGAGTCAATCCGCTCGACCCGTGCGAGTATGACCCGTCGCGTGAAGCCTTCAGCGATCGCCGCCGAGTCGACGCCGCCCAACTGCTCCTCTGCGCGCTGCCACCACGCTGGCGGCGCCACGAATTGCTGCGCGGATTGGAAGCCGACCCCAAATGGCGAAATCGTCTGGCCCATATTTTATTCGAGGAAGAAGCGAACCAATCGCCACGGCAGCATTTGCGATTTCTGGCGGCACAGCCCGCCAACGATCGCTGGGACACAACCCCAGCTCCGGTGGAACTGTCACCTTGGGAATTACTCGGCGTGCCATTAGGCCTCGTCGGCTTCGAACAAATCAACCCGGGCGGAGCCGCCGCTTTCGAAATTTTTCTCGACCGCGCGGCGGTGGTCCGCCCTGGAGGACGAGCGCGCACGCGGGCGCGGCCAACCATCCGGCTGGCCACGGGCGATGCCGCCGAGACACTCCAGCCGCCTGGAGCTGGCACGCCGTTTTTATGGCGCGCACGCGTCGATCAGCTGGCCGAGCAACTCCGCGGTTTGGAGCAACTAAACGGTCCGGATTTGGCCGCTCATTTTCATTTTTTACCTCCCGCCGGTTTGCTCCCGCGCGCGACCCTTGATTTCCTCACGACGGAGGAAGCCAATCGACTGCTGCAAAATGACCGCGCTGCCATCAGTCATTTTTTTCCCGCGCATTTCGGAGTTGAAGCAGTTCCAATCCCGATCGAGCAACTCGATGCGGCTTTCGCGGCGAGTGCCGCTTTGCAGAGATTCGATCTCCTCGAAGCACAAGTCCCAGACCTCGTCCGTGTGCTCGTCCCGCTGCCCCAACGCGTGTTCGACCCCAAACTGTTGGTGATCGAGAAAGAGGACCCGTTCTTCGCAACCGAGGTGAATCGGCTCGCCACCATCCGCCAAGGCTGGCGGCAACGGCGTGATTTCGTCCGCACGAGACGCGATGCCCTTCGAAAATTCATTCTCGGCCCAGCCGCGCCCACCACGAATCCCGCCGCGCTCGAGCCGGGACAACTCGAGCCCGAACCGGGGGAAACGCCGGCGCTCACTCGAGTGGAGCATGCGCTCGTGCCGCCGCCGGCGACGGTGGGACCGTGGGAAATCCGGGTCGATTTCAAGCAAGCGCACGCAGCCCTTGCCGAGACGAAGCTCATCGTCCCATTGCGCCTGGACGAAGAAACGCCACCGGGACGGATACAAATTCGGTGGCATCGCGGGAACGCCGCCTTCACAGCGAGTTGGTCGGAAATGCCAAAGCTCGCCACCGCGCTGGATGGTCCCGAGACGAAAGCAAGCGCCGTTTCGCTGTGGCGCCGTTTCGAGACAGAGCCTTCCGCAATCGGCCTGGAGCCCGGCGACATCACCGCCGTCACTGTCATATTGGAAGGCGGGCGCGCTGCGCTCGGTCCAGTCATTGCCATTCGCGACCAAGCCGAAACTGTTTTGTGGGAGCCGGGAGGCGAAGGCGATGTCGCGAGCCCGCAAGGCGCTTGGATCCCAGTGGATCAAGAGCAATTGACCGCGCCGTTTGAGGACGGCTTTACGCCGATGCTGACGGGCGATCTTCGTTTCGATGTTCAAGCAAGACAACTCGAAGAGCGGCTCGGCAACGATGTGCAAATCGCCAAGGAAGGCCTTCAACCTCTCGTGGCGCGGGTCGAACACGAGCTCAACCAAGCGGATGACCTCGTCGATCTCGCCTTCTTGAAAGCTCAGACTGCCACCCATCGCATTCGTCGCGTGCTGCTGGGCGAGGATGCTGCTGACGAACTCCTCACTTCGCCCGCGCTCGGCTCGATCATTAAAGAAAAATCGGCCCTCGCCGCGCAAGAACGGGTCGCGGAATTATTCGCGTACCGCAAAGTTCCCGCGGCGCGCCAGGACAACGCAGCGCCTATTGCGGGTGCGGGAGAATTGTTTGCTGCCGCGCCAGGCGGCCCGATCTTTGCCGCGCCAACAGGAATCCCGTTGAGCAGCTTCAAATTCTCCGCTGGAGCTGGCCCATCCACCACCGTGCCTGACAAGGATGACGTGATCCACGCTGAACCCGCGGTTGGGAAAGAATTCGACCTGCGCACCATCTCGATTGCCCGCCGCTTCGATTCGGGCGCGACCAAAACGGCTTTTGACCACGCGGAAGCGGGCTTGCAGGAGTTGCTCGAACGGCTCGCCACCCTGGGCATCGTTCTCGGTCAGGAGGAAAACCCCGAACCACTCCCGGATTTGCGACTGCGCCAGGATGGCGGCGACTTCGCCGAATTCACGCTCACGGACCTGTTCAAAGGCGGCCGCGCCGTTCTGAACAAAGTCGTGTTTCCAGAAAAACCAGGCCAAAAAGAAACACCCAGCCTCGCGTTGGCCCGCGGAGTTCGCCGCGCTGATTTGACCATTCTGATCTTGCGCCGGCTCGAACGCTTGATCGCGCGCAGGCGTGAACTGCTCAATTTGGCCAAAACTTTATTGGCAGCAGCACGCGTGGCGTTAACCAGCGCGGAGAACCGCTTGCTCGTCCTGGAAACCAAGCTTGCGGAAGCCCGCCACGACGTGAGTGTCGCTCGCGCCCTCTGGCAGGAGGAACGCTCTCGGGTCGACGCGATCAATCAGCGGCGGGATCAACTGCTCGCGGATGAAGTGACGTTCCTTGCTTTCGTCCGGCCGCGGGAGATTGATCTTGCGTTGCGCATTACTCCCGGCCTCGAACTGGATCTTGCTGGCATGCCCGCGCCAGTGCCCGCTTGTCTGCAGCGACATGATGCTCCGCCGGACGCATTGCGAGCTTATATTCAACTGTTCCGCCACGCTCCGGTGCGCTGGTTTCCCGAGGTGCTCCGGCGGTTGCGCGAACTGGACACGCCACAAAAACTCGCCGCCTTGCTGGAAAGCGCCAAAGAAGCTGCCAGCCGTTTTGTCAACGCGCCAGCCGGGCCGCTGTTTGCCGCTGGGTTCGCCCCCGCGGTGGTCGCCACATATCAAGCCAGCTTTAGCGTCGTGGAAAGCCAGCGCCGTTTCGCGGCCGGCCTGAATCTGGTCCGCTCGGACCTGCTCAGCTGGATAGACCACAAACAACAAGCTGAAAAATACGCTTCGCTTGGAGATGTCATTGAAGCCCGCCACGGCGAAGCCAGGCTGGCGCGCGACACGGCCACGATGCTCGAACAAATCGAGCAGGTTGCCGCTTGCTTGCACGCCGAATTCGCCGCCGTCCCGCCTGCCACTCGCTTGCTTTGGGTCGAGCGCTACAGCCAATTTGACAAACCCGCTCCCCTTCGTGATTTGACGATTCTCCCCGGTTACATTGCGTTGACTCGGGACCAGCGACGGCATTTCCAGGATTTCGTCGAGTGGTTCTTCTCGAAAATCGATTCATCGGATGCTGGCGCGTTCGGGTTGATGAACGATCTCGTCCGGCTCTGTTTGCTGCTGGCCAGCCATGCGCCCGTCAACCAAATCATTACCGGCCATTTGCCCCGCCCAACTCCCGTCCGGCCTGGCATTCTGATACCGATCAAGCCATTCCATCCCGCTCTGGTCCGCGTCGGGATGGAGTTTCATGTTTGGCGGGGAACCAGCATCGTCGCGCGTGGATCGGTCGAAGATCTGCGCGACGGCGAAGTTTCCGCGCGCGTTGAGGAGGCGCAGACGGCAACGCTCGATGAAACGGTGCGCGTGCAATTCATGGCGGCGCGGGGTCTGCCATTCGGCTGAAAAATGCCGGCCATGAACTCGACTTCGTCATCCGCCCGCACGGTGCAGCGGCTTCGCTTGCGCGCGACGTCGGCCGAGCGGGCCCGCCACGCTGCTCTGCTCCTGGAAGACGCGCTCCGGACGGCGACATTGCCCGGGACAGGGCGCTTCATCCTATTTCGGCGGCTGGCCTTGGGCCGGTTGGATCCAGGGAAAAGCGCTTCGTCATTTGCCCTGGCCATCGAACGAGCGGTTCGGCAAGCCGAATCGCAAGCGGTCCGAGCTGCGCTTCCCGCCGCAGCGCACGCAGCCGCGGTGGTTTTCCAAGACCGCTTCGAAGCCGTCGCGCTGCTGGCCCGGCGCATCGCCCAGCATCAACCCGCTGACGAATGGTTCTGGCCGGCGGCATTGCCAGGCTGGCGTTCCGATTTGGCCGGAGCGCGTTGGACGGTCCTCCTCGAAATCGCCCACAGCCTCTTTCCGCCACTGTTCGCCGCCGTTGCGGTGCTCGCGGAAGCAGTCGCTGCCAACGAACTGACTTCGCTCATGCGCAGCTTGCCCATGAACATCGGAACCCAATGGCTGCGTGCCGTAGGATTCGCCGAGCTTTCACTTGACCCGGACACAACTCCCAATTCGGCGCCCCCACTGCCTGTCGAATGCTCCTGGGTTCAACCCATTCTTTCTTGGGTGAACGCTCTGCCAAGGATAGACCACAACGCGGTCTGGCTCGCCTGTTGCGCGGCAGTTCGGACAAATGCGTGTTGCGCGACGGACCTGAACTTGCCTCAGCGCGCTTATGATTGGCTGCGCGAATCCACCAAGGCGGTTCGAAAATCGATCGTTCATGTTTCGGCAGCTGACGAAGCAACTTCGGACAAGCAGGCGGAGCAACTCGAACTTCGCGGCCGCGGCTGCGTTGGACGAAAGGCAAAGAGCCCGGCGCAACTCGAACGAACCGCGTTAAACGCACGCCCGATCCACTCCTCGAACGGCAGAGAGGGCGAGGCAACAGCCGGAGGCGGGCTGTTCTTTTTGATTCCGGTCCTGCAGCAACTCGGAATTGCCAGCTTCCTGCAAGCCCGCCCGCACCTGACGGAACAACGTTTTGGACCCGCGCTGCTCCGTCAACTCGCGAGCCGAGTGAAACTTCCTGAGAGCGATCCAATCTGCTCGCTGCTGGACGAGCATGCGGACGATTGGCCCGAGCGGATGGAATCGCCGCGGTGTGTCCAAGAAATTCTGGCCGAACCAAGACGGCCCATTCAGCTGCCGGCCCCGTTCGGCCCGTGGATCACAGCGGCGCGGCGCTGGTGCCGCCGCCGGGCGCGCATTGGTTTGCACTCTTTGATTCATCGTCCTGCCCAGCTATTCGCGTCGCAGACTCATTGGGACGTTTGCTTTCGGCTAGACCAAATCGATTTCCGAATTCGCCGTGCGGGTTTGGATCTCGATCCAGGCTGGGTGGCGTGGCTCGGCCAGGTGGTTCGATTTCATTACCTCGAAGCTTATGATCTCTGAACTCGAACGCCCCGCCTCCATCGCAACCCCTCGAATGCGCGAACTGGCCTTCGCCGCACTCGCCGCTCAAGTCGACGGCAGCAACGACACTCGCACTCTTCCGGAAATCCAATTCCTCCTCACCCATGCCTCATCGATCGAGCAACTCGGCGGGCCATGGACCGATCTGCTTTCTGAAACCGTTCGCGCCCCACACCCGAGCGATGCTCCCTTGTTCGAACTGGCCGCCGCTTTGCGCCTCAGTTTATTCGAGTTGCTCACGGTCGCCCTCACCGCCGCGGTGGAAGACGATCCGCTGCTCGGACGCGCCCTGGCCCGGATGCAAACCCCCGTCGGCGGAGCGCGTCCAACCGTGGCTCTGCTGGCGACGATCTTTGCGCCGTTGTTAACGGCTTCCTCCGCGTTCGCCCTGCTGTGGAGCGGTCCGGCTGTCCGAACCGGTTTGCTCAAATTGCTGAACGACGCCGCGCCGCTCCCCGAATGCGCGGTGGCGGTGCCGCCCTCCCTTTGCCTCGCGCTCGCCAGCCAGGAGGCCGCGTGGCCTGGCATCCAAACGGGTTCGTTCGAAGAGGCGCCGATTGCGATGCCGCCTTCAGTTCGCCAGGAAGCCGCGCGGCAAGCGGACGCACTCGTCTCTCCTTCGCGAGCGGGGCTTCTCCTCCGTTCCGGTTCGCCAGCGGAAGCTCGGACCGTCGCCGGGCTCATGGCGCAAAGACTCGGCCGCCAGCCCGCTTTCGTTCAAACCGACCAGCTCGCTGGGCTCGGTCCGTGGCTGCGCTTGCGGCGGTTGCTGCCGGTGTTCGTCTACGAATTGGCGCCTTCGGAAAAGCGAATCATCCCGCCGTTGCCCGGCTATGATGGACCCGTTATCGCGCTGGCCGGCCCGGACGGCAGCGTCGAAAACAGCCAGGGCGCTTTGCCGAATTGGAAATTGCCCGTGCCGTCGACCGCAGAGAGGGCAGTGCTCTGGCGAAGCGCGATTGGGGATCAAGCGCCGGAATTGGCCGACCAACTCGCGCGCGCTCACCGGCATCGGCCCGGACGAATCGCGCAGCTCGGACGGCTGGCGCGGCGCCTGGCAGCGGTCCGAACTGCGGCCGGAAACGGCGCGGCCGAACTGCGGCTGGAAGACATTCGCAAAGCGGCGTGGGCTGGGGAAGCGGGCGGATTGGAAGCGCTGGCCGAACCGATCGCGACGGCGGTCCAGGACGAAGCCTTGGTTGCGCCGCCATCGTTGCGCGCACACCTCGAACTGCTGGTGCTGCGTTGCCGCCACCGCGATGCCTTGGCCGATCGCTTGGGACCCGCCGCTTGCGCCCGTTATCGCCCCGGCGTCAAGGCGCTCTTCACCGGCCCCAGCGGCACTGGGAAAACCTTGGCCGCGGCTTGGGTTGCGACCAAATTGAGCGCGCCGCTTTTTCGGGTCGATTTGGCAAGCGTCAACAGCAAATACATTGGGGACACTGAGAAGAACCTGAGCCAGCTTCTCGCCCGCGCTGAGGAAGCGGAAGTGATGCTGCTCTTTGACGAAGCCGATTCGCTGTTCGGCAAGCGCACGGAAATTCGCGACAGCAACGATCGCTTTTCCAACGGGCTCACCAACTATTTGCTGCAGCGCATCGAGAATTACGACGGCCTCGTTCTTTTAACCAGCAATAGCAAAGCCCGATTCGACGCCGGGTTCGCCCGGCGCTTGGACGCAATCGTCGAATTCCATCTCCCCTCAGCCGATGAACGCCGCGCTCTGTGGCTGGCGCACCTGGGCGATTATCACACCCTCTCTCCGGTCGAATTCAACCAACTCGCGGCGCTGGCTGATGTCGCTGGAGGCCACATCCGAAACGCCGTTCTCACCGCCGCGCTCCTCGCGCGCGCGGCCTATCGGAAAATTGCGCTGCCCGATTGCATCCGGGGATTGGAGCTCGAATTTCAAAAGCTGGGAAAACAAATGCCGACGCAATTGCTGGCGAGGAATCTAGCCGCGAATGAAAACGCAAATTGATTTCCGATGAATGCTTGCGCTCATCCTCGAGTTCGGTGGCTGATTCGCCTGAGGAAATTCGCTTCCTCCCCTTAATCCCCATCTCACCGCATGGAAGCCGCTGTTCTTCCCGCACAGAGCTCGAAAAGAGCGCCGGCCAGCCGCGCCGCTTACCAAAACGGCGTGTCGCCCGACAGCAGCGGATCGAGAAGCCGAGCGGGCCTGCCCCAATTTCTCCAGCGCGGAGCGCGTGATGTTGCGCCGCTCATCCAGACAAAGCTGATTGTCAATCGACCGGGCGATTCATTCGAACAAGAGGCCGATGCCGTCGCGCAGCGCGTCACCACGGGCACGGGCACGGGCGCACAAACCGGAATGGTTCAACCCGCCGCTGTGCCGAATGTGCAGAGGAAATGCGCCGCGTGCGAAAGCGGCCCTCCGTGCGGCCAATGCGCGGAGGAGGAAATGGTTCAAAGATCAACAGCCTCTCCGCCCGCCACTGGTAACTCCAGTTCCTGCGCTTGCCAGCTTGCACCGCCAGATTCGGGAAGCCCTCTCGACGACACCATTCGCAAGCGTGTCGAGCCGGCGCTCGGAGCTGACCTCGGGGAAGTTCGCGTCCATGACAGCGCGATGGCGCGGGCAACCGCGTCGACGCTCGAGGCCAAAGCGTTCACGCACGGGAATCACATTTGGCTCGGGCCCTCTCAAAGCGCTGGGGATGTCGAATTGATGGCCCATGAATCGGCCCACGTGGTCCAACAAACGCAAGGCAGGGCTTCCCCTTCGCTGGTTCAACGCTTGCCTGCCCGCAACGAGGAGCAGGCCAGTCACGACGGCGAAGAGGTCCGCGAACGCTTGCAGCAACGTCTCGATCAAGCGCTCCATGGCAGCGCGGCACAGACCGAAGTTGAAATTCCGCCGGCCACAGATGCGGCCGCGGAAAGTTCCACTGCGGCCGAGCCCTCGCCACCGGATCCAACCGCCCGCCCAGCGTTGGATCACCAGCTGGGTTCCATCGACCGCACGGCTCTCGATCAGGTGAAAGATTCGGTGTTGCCCGATGCGCGGCCGAGGATAAATCGCTCCGAACAAGTTCTTCCCGGGGTGCAACAGGCCGAACGCGCCGTCGTTGAAAGCGCCGCGCAACCAAGCGATCTCACGGGCGAAGAGGGCACGCCGCAGCCAGCCGGGTCCGAGCCAGCCGCAACGCAAGCGGGAGAAGCTCACCGAGCCCCTGCCAGCGGGCAGGCAGCGCTCCAATCCGCGCAACAAGCCGCGTCGTTGGCCGAACAAGCTTTCGCGACAGCCTCCGCCGAAGCGGCCGTGCCACAACCTCCCGCCGCCATTGCTCCCGCTCCCGTTCATCCGGTCGATGCCGGCGGCGCGGCGCTTCCGGACAATCCTGAAGCGGACGGTCTGGCGGGAGATTTGATCGCGGCCACGCAGGAACTCCGGTCAGCCGGCTCGAATTTGCGCGAGCACGCCGCCGAACAGAGGGGCAATGCCCAAGTGCTTCGTGGAAACATGCGCGTGATCGATCGCGGGATCGCTGCGTCGTCCGGAAGCCTCGAAACCGCGCAGGAACATTTGGAATATCGCCGCAGCGTCGTCGAGCAAGCGGATCAGGCCTTGGAGACAGCCGAGCAGAAAGCCGCGCGAGTCAGCGCGGAAGCTCCCGACGCGGTCGGCCGAACCGCGGCGCAGAAGGAACGGTCCGGATCGATGGCGGGTGAATCGCGGGATTTGGCGGCGGAAAATAACGCGAACACCCCGGACGATCCGGAAGCCGCCGAGAACAGCCGTGAACAAGGGGGGAAGATCAATCAAGTCAGCGGCGATGCCGGGTCGATTGACGACACGCTCACACAGATGAATTCCTCGTCCACGCAGTTGGTTGAGGACGCTTCCCACGCGGCTCAGGTCAACGCGACGACGCGCGCGAAACTCGGTTCCCTCAACGCAACGCTCGATCAAAGCAGCGAACGGATCGGCCAAATGCGCGAGCAGAACGCGGCCGCACAGGCGCGCGTGGCCAGTTTCGAAGAAGGCCCCAGCGCCATGGCCAGCCAGGCGAATCAACTCGATCAACGCGGTCAGAGCTTGGTTGACGATGCCATCCAGACAGAAGAACGGGTTCATCAAATCCAGGCTGAGTACGCCGAAGGAATGCGCGCTGTCCCTGCCATGCCGCCGGAACAGCAGGAAATTCCGGTTCAACGCCAGGAAGAGGCAGGCGCCGATGCCACGCCGCGCCCAATCAACATCGCGGAAAGCTTGCCCAGCTGGCTGACGGGACAGGAAGAGCCAACGCTCGAACAGCGCGCGCAGATGCAAGCGGAGCAGGATGAACGGCGCACCCGCGAATTGGAAACGATCCGCACCACGCTGGGCGCCCGGCAATTTTCTGAACTGGGCGAAGGCGAGCGAGCCACTCTCGCGCTGCGGCTCACGGGCCAGCGCCTTTTCGGAGGTTTGAGCAATATCTCCTGGCCCACTCCCGGCGGCGTCGCGCGCGGCTTGGGCCATTTGGCGGCTGGGCTCATTGACCCGCGCGCTCCGCTCATGGGCGTCGTCAGCGGGATCAACATGATCGCCAACAGCGCCGCGGAATGGCATCGCCAGCCCCTCTCGATCGAAAGCACATGGCGTCTCGCCGCCAATGTGGCCACTGGCCTGACAATTATTCTCGGCTCGATCACCGCGCTCGCCGCCGTGATCGCAGGCCTGATGGTGGCGTTGAGCATCGTTACCTTGGGCGCCGCAGCTCCCATCACCGGTCCCGTCATCGCCTTCTGCGCCACGATCATGTCGACGGTTGGGACTTGGACGTTCTGGGTCGGAATCATTGCTGCGGAACTGCAAGCGTTCATGTTCCTGATCGATTTGATCAAAGCATCCACCGCGCGCGACGCGGATGAATTAATGCACGGCGTCGATGCCATGTCCACCGACGCGGGCAATGCCGGCAATTCTTTGCTCCAAGCTGGCATGGGCCGCCTGGCGGCAGCAGGGGGCAGGCAGTTGCAATCTTCAATCGCTCAAGCGGGCGGCGGTGTTCGATTCGCGGCGCAACTGGGAGCGCGAGGTCCAGTAGCCTCCGCCGTCTCTGGAGTTCGCCGACTCGGAGCAGGAGGATACGCGCGTCAAGTCGGGGGCAGCATTCGATCGGGGCTTAGTCAGGCGGGCGCTTACTTGACCCGGACCTCCGCGACAGAAGGTTTTCGTGACTTGGGCAGCGCCGTACGCGGCGCTTTTCAACAATTGCGTGCCCCACCGGAAGTTGCGGTCACAACGCGACAAGGGTTTTCTCCGAATTTCCTAATTGGAGAAGGAATTGACTCGCTTGCCGCAGCGCGTGCTGTGACAACCCAAATACGAATGAGCGCATTCCTAGACGATATCCTGCGTCTCGGGGTAGTACCCAGGGCTGTCTCGCCCAGCAGGCTTGCAGAGGCGCGCGCGGCGCTGCGAGCGGGAACAGCCACGGAGCGAGACATTGAAGCGCTGGTCCAACAAGCCGTGGCTGACGCCCGATCCGTCATTTCGGTAAGTAGAGGCGAAGGCCGCCCGTTAACGTGGGACATTGTCAGGGGATGTTGCGGTTATGGACGAGACGTCTCGGCGGCATCGATCGGTTCCTTTCTAGAGGAGAGTTCTCAGTCCGCTATCTTGACCAGGTTCCAAGCCTCGGAAGTTTTCGAAGTCAATAAACATGGGTTCAGCGTGATTACCTTTCCCGGAGATCCTCCGGCCCGGTACTTGGTCGATCCAACGTTCGGGCAATTCTTGCGACCTGGAGGCGCAGTTCCAACCTTAACTGGGCCCTCGGCCGAAGTGATTCGTGGCTCAGCGGCAGGAGCGAGCTTCGCGCGCGATCTAACCCAAAACGGTTTTGTTGCGCTGACGGAGGAGAATGCGGCTCTTTACGCGCGGGCCATTGGCGTGCCAGAGGCTGAGTCCGCTACGGCCGGAGCAAGACTGCTTAACGGAGACAGAGCTCTTACCACCGAAGTTGTCCGGCCGCCTGGCGGCGCCCCTCTCGCTCCCGGCGAAGTTCAGGCGCCAATCAGCCAAGTTCTCGGAAATAACCCAGATATTTATGATGCAACTGAACTATTGGCTCGAACCCGCGGCTACATTTCAGACCTACAAGCAAATGGAGATCCACAGGGTCTCTTGCCAACCATGCGGGATTTAGAACACCGCTTGGAACAAGCAGCTGCACGTGGTTCCGTCGTTCAGGGCACAAATTGAGCGCGCAAATATCGCCTAGACGTCGACCGTTTGCCGTTGTAATGCGAAAGCCGTTTTCGCCTCACGCCGGCGCCTACGAGTTGCCGAGCGTGGTCCGCACCGTCCGTTCCAAAACAACTGGTTTGTCTGTCGAATAGCTTGAACCGCGAACCGAACAACAAGATCAACCTTTTTAGGTTGCCGCGATGGCAGCAATACGGGATCGCTTTGCTGGTCGTCGGAATGGTCGCTGGGCTGGCTTTGCTCACCAATCAGGGCAAGCCGCCGCCAGCCTGGATCAAGCATCGGCTGATTCCCATTCTCGGCTGGGTTTACCTGGCGCTGGTTGGAATCGTGGTCGTCCGCGCGATCTTGCGCCGGATCAAACGCCCATAATGCCCGCTCTCCCGCCGCGCTGATGCACCCGAGGCCGTGAACCTGAAATCGCAGTTTGTTTCAAATTCCTTTGGCTAACTTTTTCCTGGCGTCCACTGCTGCTCGAGCCAATCCAGCACCGTCTTCACCAGCACCGGCGTTGCTTCGCCGGCGAACACGTGATTGGCCCCGGGAAGTTCGATCAGTTGCTTCGGCTAGTTCGCCCGCGCGAAAATTTCCCGCGATTCTTTCACCGGCACCACATCGTCCTCGCTCCCGTGTATCAGCAGCCACGGCGCCTTCACCCGCGACGCTTCCGGCAACACCGAATGGATCCGCGTCAGATCGTCCATGAACTCCTCAGAAAGCGGACAAGTTTCGTCGTCCCACATAAAGCCCGCGCCCGGCTTCACGCCGCCAAATTCGCGTTCGACAAATTCCTTCGTGTGGACCATTCCCGCGATCGAGATCAGCCATTTAATTCTTGGATCCCGGGCCGCGCGCAAAACCCCAACCGCTCCGCCCATGCTATGGCCGGCATAGCAGACTGAGAAATCCTTCAGCGCATCCAAGACTGCGCCGAGGTCCGAGATTTCCTTGGTGACATTCGAAGCCGCGAATTTGCCGGCGGATCCACCATTTCCGGAAAACGAGATCCTGAGCGCTGGAATTCCTGCCGCGGCCAGCCCTTCTGCCAGCGCTTTCAAAAACGGCCGGTCTTTGTTCCCAGTGACGCCGTGGCCGATCACCACAATCCGCTTTTGACCAGGCTGGCCCTCATGAAAGCTGTAATCCAGCCGTTCACCTGCTGAGTTTAGAATTTCTCCAAGCATAAAAACTTCTTCATTTCTCCAAGAGCAACGTAACCGGTCCGTCGTTGACCAACTCGACCGCCATGTGCGCCCGGAAAACTCCGGTTTCAACCCGCGGGAGCCATCGCCGCAGGCAATCGACAAAGTGCAAATAAAGCTCCTCGGCTTTTTCGGGACCGGCCGCTTCGTCAAAACTTGGCCGGCGGCCTTTTCGGCAATCCCCATAAAGCGTGAATTGCGAAACGACCAGCGCCGCTGCCTGAATCTCGTGCGCGGAGCGATTCATCTTTCCTTCTGCATCCGAAAACACGCGCAGCTCAGCGCATTTTTGCGCGAGGAATTCCGCCGCCGCACGATCATCATCCCGATGCACTCCCGTCAACAGCAGTAAACCGCTCCCAATTTCTCCCACGATTGTCCCCTCGACCGTGACTCGGGCGGAAGCGACACGTTGCAGCAGGATTTTCATTCGGCTCGTCGAGGCTGCCGCCGCGGCCTAACGACGCGGTCAAACATTCCACCACCGCCGCTGAGGTAAACGCAGCCGTGCAACGTCTGCATGGATCTCCTCCCCACCTTGAGCCTCCGCAGTTATCAAAGAAACCGGCCTACTCGAACACGGCGCGTGCCTCACCTGGATTTGCCCGCTTCGGACGGGGCGGCGGCTACGATTTTTCAAACACCTTTCAGCCCACCCGAAAAGAAATTCGCGCAATCAAATCACGGCCGAAGCTGTGCTGCAGCCGTTGGAGAATCTCGCGCCGCCGATAACGAACGATTTCATCCAGCCAGACATGGCTGTCCACCGCGACGAACAGGGTGCCTCGCTTTAATCCGGTCGGCTGCGCATGGGCCACCACATTCGGGTCGATCAGGTGATTCCAAACTTTGAAGACCTCCGCTTCGCAACGGCGCTTGTCGAGATTCAAGCTTTGCAAAATCCGCGGCAAAATGTCGCTCGCTGCTTTCGCCGTCGAGGGCCGTTCCCTGTTCCGATCGGCCCAGGCCGTTCCCCTCCAGTCCGCCAGTATTTTCTCACGCGGCGAGACAAATTCTCGGCCGGGCCCTTTAGGCCGGTTCGGATTTTTCGTCGAGGACCAATACGCCATGTGGAGGGAGATCGTAATTGCCGTTGAGCGTCTCGCCAGTCAAAAAGTCATGAACCGGCTTATAAAATTGCAGGCGCACGGGAGAATTTTGGTGGTTCAACAAAAAATAAATCTTCATGTCGTCCTTCTGCCGCATGCAAACCTCGACTGTTTCGGGCACTTTGATCAAAGGCGCGAGGTTGCAGACCTGCCGCAGCCAAACCGCCAGATCATAATAAAAAAACTGGTGGCTCATCGTCCCGATGTAAATCGCTTTGCCGGTTCCGTAATCGTGCAGCGTCATGGCCGGCTGGCCCGCATAGAAATCTTTCGCGTAGGTGCAAATGATCTGGCATTCCTTCGGCTCGATCAAATCGCACCAGGTCCGGGCTGGGTGCAAATGGCTGGTCGGAAATGTCCCCTTGAAAACCAAATGATTTTCCTCGCCCGGCGGCAACGGATCGAATTCGCGCACCTCCATGCCGAACACGTCGGTCAAATCGTGGGGAAAGCCGGAATCGGGCGCAATCAGATGCTCGTCCACCAGCCCGGTGTTGAACGTCGCCACCAATGTCCCGCCGTTCTGGACGTAAAGCCGGAGCAAATCCGCCTCGCCCCCGGCCATCAAATGGAGCGACGGAGCGACCACCAGCTTGTAACGGGACAAATCCTCGGTCGGCCGCGCGAAGTCCACCGTGATATGACGGTCGTGGAAGGCATTGTAAAATAATTGCATGTGCTCGCGCTGGCTGAACTGCCGGGTCGGCTGCATCGGCTGTTGGAGCACCCAGTCGTTGTCGTGGCTGTACAATATGCAGGCCTCCGCCATGACCTTGCTCCCCTTTAAAACTCCAGCCAGCGCCTTCATCTCCTCGCCAATCTTGCTGATCTCCTTGTACGCCCGCGTCTCCGGCTTGCCGTCATGGCTCAAAACGCCTCCGTAGAATTTTTCCGAGCCAATCCGCGGCTGCCGCCAATAAAAATAAAGCACCCCGTTCGCTCCGCGCGAGATCAGCTGATACGTGAACAATCGCACCACGCCGGGGCGCACGAGGGAGTTGACCTCTTGCCAATTGACGTGCGCCGCTTTTTGTTCGATCACCCAAAAACCGTTCGCGTCGTCGTCCGGCGCGTGAATGTTCGCTTTCTTCAATGAACGCAGGAAATCGATCTCGCACGCGTTCTCCGCCGCTCTCGATTTGACGGTGGCGTTGCTGTCGACGCCGACAAAATCGAGCACCTCAGCGAGGTCAAAATGATCGAACTTCCGCGTCAAGGCCCGGAGGTTCGTCGTCACCGGAATGTTCGGCGTGATCTCACGGAGCAGCTCCGCTTGCATCTTCACGAATGCGACGCAGGTGTCGCTGGAAAATCGCATCCAGTCGAGGGCCAGCGCGGGATTATGAACCGTCGGAGCGCGCATCGGCATGGGAACTTCGCTCCAATCACCGACTATCTGCCCCCAAAACCGCGTTCCCATCATGTCGTTCAGGCGATCGAGCGTGTCGTACTTCGCCTTCAACCAGCCGATCCAGTCGCGCCGCGATTCCTCATTGAAAGATGATTCGGTGTCGTGCGCGCCGATGCCATTGTCGATTTGCCACGCGACCAGTTGCGGGTGCTTTCCCAAAGCGAACGCCATCGCCCGCACGATCCGCTTGCAATAATCCCAATAAACGTCGCTGTTCAAACAATAGGCGCGGCGCGTGCCTTCGTACTTGACCAAGCCTCGCTCGTCCCGGGGCAGAATTTCCGGATGCCGTTTGGCCAGCCAGATCGGCGGCGCGGCGGTGGGAGTCCCCAAAATCACTTTGATCCCGTGCTCGCCCATGAGGTTCATGGCGCGTTCGAGCCAGTCGAACCGATAGTCACAGTCATGCGGCTCGCAAATTCCCCAGGAGAATTCGCCCATCCGCACGATGTTCACCCCGGCGGCGGCCATCAACTCGGCATCGCGTTTCCAGCGGAACTCAGGTTCCTCAGGCGTGCCCGCATACGGGTAAATCCAATGCTCGGGATAATAATCAGCGCCAAAATACATAACGTGTGGTGGGGTTGGCGCCGAGTCTAGGTTCGGTTCGCGCTTCCGGCAATGGCAAAACCGCGGGGCCGCGGGGCGCCCAGGGTTGTTCTAAAGTCATGGGCTGGGTCCGGCTGCCAGGCTGATGACGTGGTTGAGGCGGCGGCTCATCTTGTCACGGAAGGTCGGGAAGGTTCGATCTCTTTTGCGAGGCTGCCCGCG
>Ga0082335_1000576_pt1 | contig 89580 bp, 77 predicted proteins | sample Subgrocontami58m_FD_72375 | JGI IMG/M metagenome (GOLD analysis project Ga0082335, IMG submission 72375) | Subsurface groundwater microbial communities from S. Glens Falls, New York, USA - GMW37 contaminated, 5.8 m (SPADES assembly) (version 2) ...
GGGCGACTTCCTCCGCCGTGTAGCCCATGCCCATGTACACCTGCGGGTACTCCTCCACGAGCGCCGGGTTGGGGGCGGGCCGGAAGCCGAGCATGGGCACGCGACTCATGCTCTCCACGCCGCCCGCGATAATCACGTCCGCCGCGCCGAGCATGACGCGCTCCGCCGCGATGGTGATGGCCTGCAGGCCGGACGAGCAGAAGCGGTTGACGGTGAAGCCGGGCACGCTCGTGGGAAGCCCCGCGCGTATGGCCGCGATGCGTGCGATGTTCAGCCCCTGCTCGCCCTCCGGCAGCGCGCAGCCCAGGACGACGTCCTCCACGTCCGCCTTCTCCAGGCCCGGCGTTCGCTCGATGACGCGTCTGATGACAAGCGCGGCCAGGTCGTCCGGACGGACGTCCCTGAGCGCGCCGGAGTGCGCCTTCCCAATCGGCGTGCGAACGCCGCTGACGATCACTGCATCGTGCACGGTCATAACCTGCCTTGCTGCTAGTTGCGCAGGGGCCTGCTCTTTTCAAGCAGGTGCTGCATGCGCGCCTGGGTCTTCGCTTCTCCGCAGAGGCTTAGGAACGCCTCGCGCTCCAGGTCCAGGAAGTACTCCTCGTCCGCCATGCTTCCTGTGGGCCGATCGCCGCCCGTCAGCACGTACGCCAGCTTGCGGACGACCTTCAGGTCGTGCTCGCTCGCGTAGCCGCCCCAGACCAGGTGCCGCGCGGCCAAGTCCAGCAGAGCGCGCGGCCCCGCGCCGAGCACGGGCAGTCGCCGCGGCTCCGGCGCGATAAATCCCTGCGCGTCAAGCTCTAGGACGGTCTGCTTCGCCACGTACGTCAGGTGGTCCATGTTGGGGACAGTCACGTCGCTGGCGCGCAGGAAGCCCATGCCGTGGGCCTCCGCCGCGCTGCCGGACACCTTGGCCTGTCCGATGGTCTCGAAGACTCGCGCGAGCGCAGGCACTGGGTCGGCCTCCGGGAAGATGGGCGGAGGGCCGCCTCTGCGCGCCGCGAACGCCTCCAGCCCGCCGGGGAGTCCCTCAAGCGCGCGGATAAGCATCTCCTTGCATCCGCCTCCCGCGGGGACGACGCCCGCGCCTACCTCCACAAGCCCGATGTAGGTCTCAGACGCCGCGACGACGCGGTGCGCGGACAGGGCCAGCTCCGCGCCGCCGCCCAGCGCCATGCCATAGGGGGCGGTCACGACGGGCGCGGGCAGCCGCTTCAGGCGCAGGAGCGCTTGCTGGAACCGGCGCGTTATACCGTCTATCTCCTCCCATTCGCCTTCCTGCGCGGACAGGAGGATGAGCATCAGGTTCGCGCCCAGACAGAAGTTGGGTTGCACGTGGCTGCCCAGCACCAAGCCGCGGAAGTCCTGCGTCACCCTCTGCGCCGCCTCCTCCATCATCGCCACCATATCCGGTCCGATGCTCTGCTTGGGTGAATGAAAGTCGAGGAACGCGACGCCGTCGCCGAGGTCGTACAGCGATGCGCCGGGGCGATGCGCCACAGGGCGGCCCGTGGCGCGCAGCCGGGCGAGCGAGACCGTGCGCGCGCTCTCCGGCACCGCGACGTAGCCCGACGCGGGCGTCGCCTGCACGGAGCGCGCCGCCTCGTGGCGGTAGAACGCGCCGTCGCGCTCCGCAAGCTCCGTCACCCATCTGGGCAGCGTCAGCCCGTCGGCGCGCATGCGGCGGACGGTGCGCGCCACGCCGAGCGCGTCCCACGCCTCGAACGGCCCCAATTCCCAGCCGAAGCCCCAGCGCATGGCGCGGTCAATGCTCGCGATGTCGTCCGCGACCTCGCCCACTTTCAGCGCCGCGTATGCAAGCACCTGCGAGAGCGTGCGCCACGCGAACTTGCCCGCGACGTCCTCCGCCGCGAGCAGCACGCGTAATCGCTCTCCCGCGTCCTCAATATCGCGGACGGAGAGCAGGGACGGCGCCTGCAGCCGTCGCCGGGGGCGGTACTCAAGCATGTCCGGCTGCACCACGAGCACCTGTGCCTCGCCGGGCGCTTCCACGCGCTTGTAGAAGCCCTGCCCCGCCTTGTCGCCGAGCCACTTGCGGGAGAGCATCGCGCGGATGTAGTCCGGCAGCTCGAAGGCCTTCTGCTCCCACGCTTCCCGCACGTAGCCGCGCGTGTTGTCGCACACGTCGGCGAAGACGTCGAGGCCGACCATGTCGAGCGTGCGGAACGTCGCGCTGGAGGGGCGCGCCATAGCCGGGCCGGTGACGCTGTCCACTTCGTCCGGCTGGAGGCCGGACTCCCGCATGGCGCGCAGCGTGACCGTCAGGCCGTACGCTCCAATCCGGTTCGCGATGAAGTTGGGCACATCATGGGCTATGACCACGCCCTTGCCCAGAACGTGCTCCGCGAAGCCGCTCAGGACGTTCACCGCCTCCGCGTCGGTGTCCGGCGTCGGGATGACCTCCAGGAGCCGCAGGTAGCGCGGCGGATTGAAGAAGTGCGTGCCCAGGAAGCGCCGCCGAAGCTCCGGCGGAAGCGCCTCCGCGATGCGGGCGACGGGGATGCCGGACGTGTTCGTGCTCAGGAGCGCGTCCGGGCGCACGTGCGCGGCTGCCTGCGCCCATAGCTGGCGTTTCACGTCCAGCTTTTCGACGACAGCCTCGATGACCCAGTCGGCCTCGCGCAGTCGCGGCAGGTCGTCGGCGAGGTTTCCCGTGCGAATGAGCTCCAGTGCGCCCGCGCTGAAGAAGGGAGTGGGCCGCAGCGCCGCGAGTCGCCGCCTGGCCTCGTCCGCGATGCGGTTCGGCTTGCCGGGCGTCGGCAGGTCGAGGAGGTCGCACGCGACGCCGTAGCTCGCGAGCAGCGCCGCGATCTGCGCGCCCATTGTGCCCGCGCCCAGCACGGCGACGCGGCGCACGCGCTCGCGCAGTCGCCCCACCGAAAGGACCGTCTGCATCGCGTGTTCACTCATGGGGCTGGTGTTGCGCCCCCTTTTCCGGCCGCGTTGTCACTCTTCGCCTTCTCCTGCTCCGCCAGCACCCGGCGGAGCACTTTGCCGATGAGCGTCTTGGGAAGCTCCTGCACAAACTCCACCTGCCTGGGAATCTTGTAAGCAGCCAACCGGCCCTTGCACCACTGCACGATCTCGTCCTTCGACGCGCCTGCGCCCGGCTTCAGCACCACAAACGCCTTCACCGCCTCGCCCTGATAGGCGTCGGGGATGCCGATGACCGCGGCCTCCTTGACGGCAGGGTGCTGGAACAGGACGTCCTCCACCTCACGCGGGTACACGTTGAACCCGGAGACCTTCAACATCTCCTTCTTGCGGTCCACGATGAAGAAATACCCCTGTTCATCCATGATGGCGATGTCGCCCGTGTAAAGCCAGCCGCCCTTCAGAACGAGCGCGGTCTCTTGCGGATGGTTCCAGTAGCCCCGCATGACCTGCGGCCCCCTGACGGCGAGTTCGCCCGGCTTCCCTGGCGGGAGCGCCGCCCCGGTCTCAAGGTCAATGATGCGCGCATCGGTGTCGGGGACGGGTAGGCCGATGCTCCCCGGCTTGTGCACGCCGCGCAGGGGCGTGCAGTGCGTCACCGGCGATGCTTCGCTGAGGCCGTAGCCTTCCACCAGCCGCCCGCCCGTCATTCGCTCGAACGTCTCTTTGACCTGCAGTGGAAGGCCCGCCGCGCCGCTGATGCACCACTCGATGGACTTGAGATTGTAGCGCCGCACCTGTGGGTACTCGTTGATGGCGACGTACATGGTGGGAACGCCCGGGAAGAGCTGCGGCTGGTACTTCTGCGCCGCCTTCAGGATGTCAACAAGCTCGAAGCGCGGAAAGAGCAAAAGGCGAGCGCCGACCATGATGCCATAGTTCATCACGGTTGTCAGTCCGTACACGTGGAAGAAGGGGAGCGCGCCCATGATGATTATCTGGTCTCCTCGCATGGGCGGGATGATGGCCTTGATCTGCGCGCAGTTGGCGACCATGTTGTAGTGCGTGAGCATCACGCCCTTCGGCACGCCCGTCGTTCCGCCGGTGTACTGCAGAAGTGCCAGGTCTGTCTTCGGGTCCACGGGCGCGGCGTCCTGCATCGGAGCTGCGGCGATGAGTTCTCCGTAGCGCATCGTCTTGCCGTTGCACGGCACGCTGACCCATTTGCCCTCTCGGCGAAGCTTCAGCGGGTAGAGGATGTTCAACGGGAATGGAAGCCGCTCCTGAATGCCCGTGACGATGACCTTCTCCAGGGGCGTCTGGTCAATGACCTGGGCGATCTTCGGGTAGACGAGGTCAAGAGCTATGAGAAAGCGCGCACCGGAGTCCTTAAGCTGGAATTGGAGTTCGCGCGGCGTGTAGAGAGGGTTGACCATCACGACTACGCCGCCCGCCCACAATGCGCCGAAGTATGCGGCGACTTCCTGGGGGCAGTTCGGCAGCATGATGGCGACTCTGTCGCCCTTCTTGAGGCCCAGCCGGACGAGTCCCGCTCCAACGCGCTTTACCTCCTCGAGCAGCGCCGCATAGGACGTCGCCCGATTGAAGAAGACCAGCGCGGCCCGGTCGGGACGGGCCTTTGCACTGCTCAGCAAAAGCTGGTGCACGGGAACGAGCGGGTACTGGAGAGACGCGGGCACGTCCGAGGGATAGTAGCGCAGCCACGGGTGCTGTACGGACTCCTGTCCCGACATGGTCATGGTACCCCCCTGTCCGTCTCCGCTATGGGCCGACGCAATGTGCCAGGAACGACAGAGTACCGTGATTCCCCATAATCCACCCCGCCGTGACCGCGCCAGCGAGGACGGCGGGCCGTCCGGGATGCCCCGGTCCGCGCTAGAGACGTGGTTCCCCAACCCATATTATAATCCTCCACGTCAGTTACGTTCACAACGCTCCATGCGCCCATGCTTTCCCAAGTGGAAAGCGAACGCGGGGTGTATACTTTTTTGTGACCGTGCGGTCGCCCGCGCTGTTGCAGACTGCCGGGAGGCCGAGCTTGAGCCAGCGCGGCGCGAAGGGCGTAAGTAAAGGCCTTTTGTTTCACGTTGTGCGGGCGCTCCGAATGAATGCTGTCGTGATGTTCGGTTCTCACTGCGTGGAGGACGTATGCCGATGTCTCACAGGATTACGCTCATCGAAGGCGATGGCATTGGGCCGGAAATCGCCAAAGCCGCAGTGGACGTCATTGCCGCCGCGGGCGTCTCCGTCACCTGGGACCGCGCGCCGGTCGGGCAGGTCGCGCTGAAGCAGACGGGCAAGCTGCTGCCCAGGGAGACCCTGCGCTCGATCCGTCGAAACAAGGTGGCGCTCAAGGGGCCCATCACGACGCCCATCGGGGAAGGCTATCCCAGCATTAACGTGGCGCTCCGCCAGCAGCTTGACCTCTACGCCTGTGTTCGGCCCGTAAGGAGTCTCCCCAGCGTCCATAGCCGCTTTCAGGACATTGACCTCGTGGTTATCCGCGAAAACACCGAGGACCTGTACGCGGGGAAGGAGCACGAGATCGTCCCCGGGGTCATCGAGAGCCTGAAGATCATCACGAAGCGCGCATCCACGCGCATCGCGCGGTTCACGTTCGAGTACGCCGCCAGACATCACCGAAAAAAGGTGACAGCGGTCCACAAGGCCAACATCATGAAGCTCTCCGACGGGCTTTTTCTCCGATGCTGCCGGAGCGTCGCCAAAAAGTATCCGCAGGTCGAATACAACGAGATGATCGTGGACAACACCTGCCTGCAGCTGGTGATAGACCCCCACCAGTTCGACCTTGTCGTCACGCCGAATCTTTACGGTGACATCATCTCAGACCTGGCTGCGGGCCTTGTCGGAGGCGTCGGCCTTGTGCCCGGCGCCAACATCGGGCGTCAATACGCCGTCTTCGAGCCTGTCCACGGAAGCTGGCCGTCCGCCGCCGGGAAGGGCCTGGCCAATCCCACGGCCATGATTCTCAGCAGTGTGCTCATGCTGCGGCACATTGGGGAGGAACAAGCGGCTGACAGGGTCGAGCGGGCAGTGTCCGAGGTGCTTGCGGAAGGAAAGACTTTGACCTCCGACCTTGGCGGGACGGCGCGCACGGGTGAGTTCTCCGCAGCCGTCGTTCAGCGTCTGCAGCGCTAGGGCCTGTTCTCTACGTCGACAGCGTGTTGCCTGGCGACTGCTACGCGCCAGGCGGCTCGGCTGGCGCCGGTGTGGGCGCGAGCAGGGGCGCAGGTGTCGGTGTGGCGGTGCCCATCGGCAGCGGTACAGGGTTCTTCATCCAGTTGATGACATCGTAGTGGCTGACGACACGGACCGCGGGCTTGCTAAGGGCGTAGTCCCGGAAGTCGAGCAGCGCTTGTTGTCGCGCCAGTGTCTGAGCGCCAGGTGTGCCCGCCCAGAAGGCCGTGCCCCATTCCTGGCTGTGCACACAAATGCTTAGGGGCGCTCTGTTGCCGCTCAGATGCTGGTCCAGGTTGTAGTTCAGTAGCGTCGTTATATTCGGGCCCTCAATGCCCGCCTGGAACCAGTCCTTGTCACAGTAGCCGACTCGAAGGCCGATCGACAATTTGGTTTGCAAGGACGGCGGGACCCTCATGTGGTTCTGGGGGACCTCCCAGAAACCGGGCTGACTGCCCGTCTGAAGCACCCACGGGGCAACCGGGAATCCGCTGTCGAGTGTGCCCGGCCACGAGGCATTTCCTCCATCGGTTGGGGTGCCCCATCCCGTCGCGGTGCTTGCAGCATAGGTGAAACCTAGCTGTTTCAGTGCCTTGTACATAGCGTCGTTGTACGCATCCGTAGGAGCTCGAAAACCGCGAATGTCATCAGCACGAATGCCCAGGCCCGTAATGCGCGCGCTGCAATTGGCAGGCCTTATCATCCAGTCGTTTGCCTTGCTGATCTCATACAGCCACCCGTTCAGTGTGAGCCCGCCGATGTGGTCGTACGTGTGATTGCCCATCTCATTACCTTGGAGATAAGCATTCCGTAATGCGGTGCAGAGCGCCCTGCCATATGTTTCGTGGACACCAATCAGGTAAAAGCTCCCGTGAATCGGGCGGCCGTCATAGGTAGCAGGGTTGCCCGCGCCGGGAGGGTTCGACCGTCCGGCATACAGCTTGGTTACGAACCAGTTCACGCCTTCGGGCATCCAGTTGTCGTCAGACCCGAATGTGACGAATTGAGGTACCTGGGCTGGCGCCAGGCCACCCGGAGGAGACTGGGCGGGTGGCAGGTAGTCGCCGTAGGTCAATAAAGGCCTGGGTGTTGGCGGAGGCGGCGTCGGGGTGGGAACAGGTATGAGGGTGGGCCGCGGTGTCGCTGTCGGCGTGGCCGTGGCGGACGCAGGCGTGAGCGTCGTGGTGGGCGGAGGGGCGGGCGGCTGGGGTGTCGATGTCGGGGTGGACGTGGGCGGGTCGGGGATCAGCGGCGGCGCCGCAGAAGGCGACGGCGATGGCGCAGGTGCGACAGTGGCAGTCGGGCGCATGACGGGGCTGGGCGTCGGAGGGAGAGGCGGTTCGAGTTGGCTAGCGCAGGCGACGCCTGGCAACAGAATCGCCATGCAGACCACTCCATTGCGAATGAGGAGACGCAGATACGTCACGAACGTGGTCATGACATCCCCGTCATCCGCGCATGTTGACCGCAGTTTGCCATTCATAGACCAATGATGGCTTGAGTATCACATCGCGACCACTCCTTCACGGTTGCATCTGGCCATCTCAGCACGACTAGGCCGAACGGGTAAGCCGGGTGATTCCGGAAAACATGCGGGCACCCCACGGAACAAGCGGGGGACGTTCACTTCGCGCTCGGCGCGACGGCGGGGTGTGTTCTCGCATGGGGGTTGATGTACGAGCGTCCTGCACGCATGTGATGCAGTCAAGGCCCACGCCGCCCATCACGCGCACAGGCCCACCTGAGCGGACGCGCTGGCTGTCCGCACGTCTACGGCTCCGAAGGCATCAACGATGACCCGCCGCGATGTGTCCGGTGGACCATCTCGTCATTTGGATTGGGCCGGCGCGGCCTCGCGCACGATGCCTCTGCCCAAAAGGCCGCCGCCGGACCTCGCGAATGCGGGTTCTCCGGCGGGGCGCGGGGCTGGTGGGTTATAAAGAGGCAGTTGGCCTCTGCTCCACCATATGCCCGGGATGACTGTGCCGCAGTCGGGACATGTCCCGCTCTCCGTCAGGCGGTTCGAGACAATCCAGAACCCCATCCGCTGAATGAGGCGAGCGTGGCATTGGGGACAAAACGTATGCTCGGCATCGCCGACCAGCCCGGGGAGGTTTCCCGCATAGACGTAGCGGAGACCTTCCGTTTTTCCTGCGTCCACGGCGCGCAGGAGGGTCTCCGCCGGCGTGTCGTCAGGCTCCCGCATCCTGTAATTCTTAAAGAATGCGATGAGATGCCAGGGGATGTCTGCGGATACAGAGACCAGATACCGCGCAGCCTCCCGCAGCTCGTCTTCCGAATCGTTGAATCCGGGCACAACCAGCGTCACGACTTCCACCCAGAAGCCTTTTTCGTAGGCCCGGCGGATCGTGTCCAGAACATGGTCAAGCACGCCGCCCAGCTTGCGGTAACTACGGTCATTCATTGTCTTGAGGTCTATTTTGAAGCCGTCCAGCCAGGGGCTCAGATAGTCCAGCACTTCCGGGTTCGCGTTGCCGTTTGAGACATATAGCGTGAGGAAGCCCTGCGACTTGGCCTCGCGAAAAACATCCACTGCCCACTCGGAAGTGATGAGGGGCTCGTTGTAGGAGGAGCCCACCATCTGGGCTTCATAACGTCGTGCAAGCCGGACGATACCTTCGGGCGTCGCGGGATCTGGGCGAGTGCCTGACGCCGGGTCGCGCAGGGCCTGGGACGTGATCCAGTTCTGGCAGTAGGGACAATGGAAATCGCAGCCCAGCATCCCGAAAGTGAGCGTTCTGGAGCCCGGGAGAAAGTGGTAGTAGGGCTTCTTTTCTGTCGGGTCGCATTCAATGTTGGCTACGTAGCCCCACGGCACCCTGAGGCGGCCCTGCCGGTTGAACCGTACTTGGCAGATGCCGCGCTGGCCTTCGCGTATCATGCAATGATGGCCACACGCATGGCACCGGACGCGGTCGCCGTCGATCTTCTCGCAAAGAGAACCTTCCACCGTGAGAGCGTCCAGTTCCTGCGCAAGGCTTTTCATGGCGTCTTTGACAATAGGCATGATGGGTCCTCGCTTGCCGTGATCATCCGCATCGGGACCATGCGTTCTCCGCGCACGGGCCAGCGCACTTCGCCCCCTGCCCGTTCTCACTCCAGTGGACGGGGATGGGGGAGCAGATGCTCCTCGACGCAACGGCTGGACGATGCTACACCCGTCTCTTTATCAGCGGCTTCCCTACGGCAGAAGCCTTTTCTATTGCGTCGTGGACCGCCCGCGCGGCCTCTGGTCGGGCATGGCACATCCGCAACTGCTCCGCCAGGTTCGCATCACCGAAAACGTCGCGCACCCATGTACTGAAGTCATGCTTGACGTCGTTGCAGTGATACGTGTAGTGCTCGTCGGTCATGCGTAGGAGACCGCTCTCCATGTCCTGAAGTGTCCGGTACACCTCGCCGTTCACGCAGCGGAAGACCTTGTCCTCCGGTGCGGCAGCGAGCCATTTCTGCGCTTGCGCCAGAGTCGTAGCCTGGGTCGTCACCATATGCATCTCCTTCCGATGGTATTCCCATCAACTGTTTCGCAGTCTGGTCCGCATGTGGTCAGCACCTTCCCGGACGCTCGCGGATGCCAAGGCGCGGATTGAGCACAGCGCTCCGCATCCGTCCTGCAGCCCAAGGAAGTGAAGCGCTTCCTTAGACACTTGAGTGCTTCCAGGCGAGTCGCACACTGGTGCAAGTCCTCAGCCAGTCGGTCACAACTGAGGACAAGGCGGGCCCACCTGCCGACGTCACTCGAACTGTACTGACAGTAGAGACATGCCTCTTCCTCGGTGATGCCTTCCAGCCCCGCACGGAGTTGGCGCAGGTTCCAGTAGACATCGCCGTTGACACAGCAAAAGACCTCGTTGGGGCGCACATTGCCACGACAACGTTCAAGCGCCGACCGATTCGTATGCTGGACTGCTATCACTGGTCAGCTCCGTTTTCCCCGTCGTGCGCGCCCCACCTTGTCGCGGCATTCGACGTCGCCGCTGGCACCGCCGTCGGGCAGGCGGCCCTGTTGCTTCCATGGCCTTGCCCGCGCCGGATGCTCAAGCTGATGTGTATCTGTATTCACGACTCATTCGCGACTGCAAACGCTGAAGCCGTTTTGCGTCAAGACCCCCTGAGCGAGCGGCGTCGTATTGCCAGAACGGCAAAGGCCTGCCTGGTAATCACACGGCTCTATGCGGCTTTTCGGACAGATCCCATTCCAACGAGCAGGTCATGCATCGGTTTGTCCAGCGCGAGGGCGACGTCGGAGAATGACACCAGGCCCGTCAGCTTCCCTCCGTCCATCACGGGGAGGCGCTTGATTCGTTTCTCCACCATCAGGTGCGCTGCATCCAGTATCTCCACGTCCGGACCCGCCGTGATGGGCTTGTTCATGTGTCGCCATACCGGGCAACTGCGGGGGTCGTGTGCCTGCGCAACACACCCGACCGCAATATCGCGGTCGGTCATGATACCCTGCACGTCGCTTCCCGCGACCACAAGACAACCGACATTGGCTTCCTGCATGCGCTGCGCCGCTGCGGCGATACTCACGTCCGGGGCAATTGTCAGCACATTCCTGGTCATGATGTCCTTCAGTTTCATTGCACTCTCCTCTTCGTGGGCCAGCCAGCGCAGCCGCCAGGGGCGGTGCTCTGGTTCGGCTCTTGTGTGCGCATGCGCCCCTGTAGTTCAGGCTAGCCGACCTTTGTGATTTCGGCATGAATATCCCTCGTCGATCAGTGAAAGAAACGTGAAAAATGGAAACGGCGAGCGCATGCCTGTGGGGCCGCCGCGCTGAGTGCTGGCGCGGCGTGTAGCTGAGTCGGTGCAGCCAGCATCCTCGTCCGCGGGAGAAGCGGCTGCGCGGTGTGCAACCCGTTTGTCACGCGTCTGTCACAATGGGCGCCGCCGTATTCATGGCCAATTCACAGAAACCAAATAGTATAAAGCCAGGTGACATTGCCGACACGATAGGTGTGGGGGTACCCGTCAGCGTTCAGCGGAAGAGCCTGCTGGAAGAGCACCTCCACGGAGGCACGCAAGTGAGAAAGCAGACCCCGGAAAAACAGGCCGGAGAGTACCTGAGAGACGTTCAGGGAGACGTCCGCTTCTGGTGCAGCAACGGAGAGGTGTACGGCTCTCTCATGGACCTTGAAAAAGGTCTGCGGGCCATGACCGCCGACGCATTCGCATACCACTGCGCCGGGGGCAGAAACGACTTCGCGGAGTGGGTGCGCAGTACCATCGGCGACGACTTTCTGGCGAACGAGATGTCCCAGTGCAAGACTCGCCTGCGGATGGTCCAGTCCGTCAGCCACCGGGTCAGTTGGCTGCGGTCCCACAGGCACATGCTCTGAACGTGACCGCCTCAGTCCAAATCTGAAAGTGGCGTCCAGAGACGTTGTGTGATGCGTGGCAAGAAACCGCTCCGCACCACATATCCGTCTGGATGCCAGGAAAGGCACACAGACATGGTGACGCGCGAGGACATCGAGAAGATTACGCGGGTCCAGTCCTCTGGAAGCCCTGTCCTGAGCGTGTATCTCAACCTTGATCCGAAACGTGGTGAGCGCTCCGCGGCTGCACTGGCGGCACGAGGGCTGCTCGATCGCGCGCAGAGTCACCTCCCCAGTCAGTGGGCGCTCAAAGCCTTTGCGCGCGAACGTGAGCGCGTCCAGAGCTTCGTAGCAAGTTATCGTCCTGAAGGCCGGGCGCTCATTATCTTCAGCAGTTCCTCCGCAGGCCTGTGGCGCGTCATTCCGCTGCATGTCCCCGTCATCAACTTTGTGCACTACGCGGAAGCTGCCTGCGTGAAGCCTCTTGTTGATCTCCTGGACGAGCACGAGCGCTATGCGGTCATTCTCGTTGACGAGGAGAAGGCCCGGCTCTTCAGCATCCACATGGGGCTGATTGAGGAATCAACGGAGCTGATTGACCAACTTCCCCCAAAACACAAGCAACAGGGCCTGCTGATCAAGTATTACTCGAAGCATCGCGACACGCATGTCCTTTGGCATGCCAAGAACGTGGTGACCATGCTCACGAGCCTCGTCCGACGGAAGACTTTCGACAGGCTGATTATTGCGGGCCAGGATGGGATGGTCAGCGAGCTCCGCCAGTACCTGACGCCGTCCTTGTCCACCAAGGTTGCGGGGTTCTCTCGCCTCGACAAGCACGCCACTACCGCGGACATCCTGCGCGAGACGCTGGCGATTGCCGAGAGAGTCGAGCGCGAGAAGGAAAAGGGCATTGTAGGCGAGATACTGACGCGCGCCAGGAAAACCGAGCGCGGAGCCCTCGGCCTGGCGGCAACCGTCGAGTCTGTGCTATCCGGGCGTGTGTTGAAGTTGGTGGTGGCGGACGGTTTCGCGGCGGAAACGCACAGATGCGCCTCCTGCGCCCAGCCCTGCGTTGGCCCGGAGGCGACTTGCTCCGCGTGTGGCGGCAAGCCGTCAGAGGCGACCGACGACGCCGTGGAATGGACGATTCACGAAGCATTCCTGCGTGGAGCCTCTGTCGAGGTCGTCCGCGGAGAGGCGGCCCGGGCTCTGCTTCGGGAAGGAGGCATTGGGGCTATCCTGCGCTACTAGCAGAGGACGTGGGCCATAGGGTGTCGCACTACACCAGCCCCAGTTTCTGCGCCTTGTGGCGCAGCTCCGCGCGGAAGTCCGGGTGCGCCACGGCCAGAAGCTCCTCCGCGCGCTGCTTCAGCGACTTGCCGAGAAGCCGCGCGACGCCGTACTCGGTGACGATGATGTCGGCGAAGGTGCGCGGGACGGTAACAGTCTGGCCCGCGTCAAGCTGAGGCGTGATGCGCGACGCGGTGCCTTTCGAGGCGGTGGCGGGCAGCACGATGACGGAGCGCCCGCCGCGCGACATCACCGACCCCATCGCGAAGCCCACCAGTCCGCCGCCTTCGCCGCGCGCGCTCTCCGCCGTGATCTGTCCCGTGAGGTCAACGCCGACGGCGCTGTTGATGGCGACCATGTTCTGGTGGGCGGAGATGACCGCCATATTATTGACATAATCATTGTCGTACATCTCGAACAGGGGGTTGTCGTTGAGGTACGCCAGGTCCTGCGTCGTGGCGTAGAATGCGGCGGTGACCAGCTTGCCCGGGTGCATGGTCTTGCGGGCGCCGGTGAAGATTCCGTCGCGCACGTCCTCGGCGAAGCCGTAGCGCGTCCCGCCCGTATGGAACCCCAGGTCGCGTTTGCCCTTGAAGACGCCCAGCACGTGCGTGTAGTCAATGACTGAGCCGACGCCCAGCTCGACGGTGTCGCCGTCGCGCACAATCTCCTTCAGGTATCCGGCCATGGCGCGCACAATGGCGTTCGGCTCGCGCGGCGCCGCGGCCGTCCACGGCGGCGCGTCATGCGGGACGAAGGCGGCTATCTCCGAGACGTGGATGCGGTTGTCGCCTGGGAGGCGGATGACGTTGCTGTTGACTTCCGCCAGGACGGCCCGCGCCCGCCGGGCCATGGGGCGCTTCATCACCAGATAGTGCCCGAAGCTGCAGTTACCCTGGTCGTCGGGCGGCGAGACGGAGGCGATGAGCACATCCAGCGGGCGCTCCGACGGCGTTCGTTCGTCGTAGAGCTTGTTCTCGTGGGCGAAGACGGACGGCACAAGCTCGTTCCGCTCCTGTCCCGCGACGGTGAACGCGGCGTCGCTGCCGGTCGGGACCCATGCGAAGTCCTCGTACCGACTTTCTCCCTTGAGCACGATGCCGCGCAGCTCTCCGGCGCGTTTGCCCAGCGCCTGCGGTATCGCCTGCGGGTCGGTCCGGCCCACGATGACCACCCTGTCGCCGTCCCGGACAAGCCGGGCGGCCTGTTCCGCGGACATCGTTTTCCGCTTGTAGTCCTCTCGCCAGTCCATGTACACCTCCGACGGACGCGCCATGTACCCCGCGCATGGTACGGCCACGCGCCGGAGAGGTCAAGGCCGCCATCTCCAATGGAAGGCGGCGATGGTCGTGCTATGATGGAACAGTATGTGGAAACGAAGCGCCCGCGGGCGCACGCAAAAGGAATGGAAACCCCGCCCAAGGGGTGGCGCGCGGCCGGGTGCGGAGCGCCGTCCGCCGCCTGCCGCTCCGCCTCCGAAGGACGACACGTCTTGGGACGAGGTGGCGTCCTGGTATGACGCGCTGGTCGGCGAGAAGGGCAGCAGCTATCACCGGGACATCGTCATCCCCGGCGCGCTGCGCCTGCTGGACCCACGCCCGAAGGAGAGCGTCCTGGACCTGGCGTGCGGCCAGGGGGTCTTCTGCCGGGCGCTGCACAAGCTGGGCGTCGCCGTCACGGGCGTGGACGCCTCGGAGCGGCTCATCAGCCTCGCCCGCAGCCGGTCGTCTCCGGCCATCCGCTACGAGGTCGCCGACGCCCGGCGCATGGCGGCGCTGCCCGTGCAGGGCTTCGACGCCGTGGCATGCCTCCTCGCCCTCGAGAACATGGACACCGTGACGCCTGTGTTCGCCGAGTGCGCCCGCGTGCTGCGGCCCGGCGGACGACTTGTGCTGGTCATTATGCACCCCTGTTTCCGTATCCCGCGGCAGAGCGGCTGGGGATGGGACGAGGGGCGGCATCTGCAGTACCGCCGGGTGGACAGCTACCTCTCTGATATGAAGGTCCCCATCCAGGTGCACCCCGGCTCCGATCCGGGCCAGGTCACGTGGACGTTTCACCGTCCGCTGGCAGCCTATGTCCGCGCATTGGCGGGCGCGGGCCTGCTGGTTCAGGCGCTTGAAGAGTGGCCCTCCACGCGGGTCAGCCTGCCGGGCCCGCGCGCGCAGGCGGAAAACAGGGCGCGGGACGAGATTCCCATGTTTCTCGCTCTGAAGGCGGTGCGCGTGGCTGCCTCCGGCGCTCCGCAGGCGCCGCCCCGGGAGGCCGCTCGGCCTTCGGGCCGTGCTATGATGGCGAGGAGACCGCGGCGGAAGGGCGCGTTCAGGGACAGGAACAAATAGCGGGAGGTTGCGTATGCAGGGTAGCTTCCGCATCATCCGCATCGCCGGGTTTGACATCCGTGTCCACTACACGTGGCTGTTCGCCTTCGTTCTGGTCACGTGGACGCTGGCGCAGGGGTTCTTTCCGCTCTCCTACCCCGGCTGGGACGCGCCGACCTACTGGGCGACGGCGGCGGTCGCCGCGCTTCTGCTGTTCGCCTCCGTGCTGGTGCATGAGGTGGCCCACTCCATCGTGGCGCGATTGCGTGGCATAGGCGTGCGGGACATCACGCTGTTCATCTTCGGCGGCGTGAGCAACGTGGAAGAAGAGGCCAAGGACGCCTGGGACGAGCTCCGGATTTCAGCGGTCGGCCCGTTGACCAGCATGGCGCTGGCGGGCGTCTTCTACGGCCTGTCGCAGATCACGGGGCCGCGGAACGACCCCCTTGCGGCTATCGCTGACTACCTCGCGCTGGTAAACCTGATGGTGGCCGCGTTCAATCTGCTGCCGGGGTTCCCTCTCGACGGCGGCCGCGTCCTGCGCTCCCTCATCTGGATGGGCACAAAGGACTTTGTCCGCGCCACGCGTGTCGCCACCATGGTGGGGCAGGTCTTCGCCTTTCTCTTCATCATCGGGGGCGTGTTCCTGGCGCTGTCCGGCAACTTCCTGAACGGCATCTGGATAGCGTTCATCGGCTGGTTCCTGAACAGCGCCGCCGACGCCAGCAGGCGCGACGTGGAGACGCGCGAGGCGTTCCGCGGCGTGCGCGTGGAGGTGCTGATGGGCGCGACGCCGGAGACGGTAACGGCGGACGTGTCCATTGACGAGCTTGTCCACAACCGCTTCCTGGCCGGTGGGCGACGCGCGCTGCCTGTGCTCCGGGACGGCCGGCTGGAGGGCATTGTCACTGTGACGGACGTGAAGAAGGTGCAGCGCGACGCGTGGGCGAGCACACGGGTGGGGGACATCATGACGCGGGAGCCTCTGCACACGGTGCGGCCCGACAGCGAGCTGACGGAGGCGCTGGGCCTGATGGCGGAGAAGGACCTGAACCAGGTGCTTGTCGTGAAGGACGGCGCGCTGGTAGGACTGCTCAGCCGGGCGGACATCATCCGCTACCTGCAGTACCGCAGCGAGCTGGGCATTCCGCCCGCGAAAACCAGTGGGGAGCGCACGCCCCGGCCATAGCGCACCTCCCGTGGGGAAAAAAGAGGGAGGCCCTGTCTCGTATGAAAAAGGGCCTCTCTTTGAGCCACAAAACTATCAATTGTGAGAAGTGCGCCACCCGAGGCTCCGTTATGAACCGGGCCATCACGGCCCGACTGACCGCTGAAAGCTGGTCTGTCTCGTCAGGGAACCTACGGGTGGTTCGGATTCCCCTCCGGTATCCCTCTATCCATCCACCACTCTGCCGACACCGGAGGGGCTAACGTCAGGAAAGTGCCGAAAACACCCTAAAACACGGGGGCTGACCAATGCAGCACCTCCTTCGCTAAGCCACTTGTTGTGGCCTATTCGTAATGTACCACAAAGATAATGATTTGGCAAGGGGGGCGGCCCTATGAACGGATGGGGGATTTCCAGCAAAATCGGAAGTCTGCGGGACTTTGAGGGTTGCACTAGGGTTTTCCCTGATACGTCTCCGAGGTTCGATCCTAGAGCGCCAGGCGCATCACGTGGCGCCGGATGCCCGCGACCCCCACCTCTCGAAACCCGGCGGCCCGGAACGAGGAGACAAATCCCATGAATCGGTAGCTTGGGGATTCTGGCGCGACCGGATAGGCCTCCACAATCGTCGCGCCTTTTCCGCGCGCGTGCTCGACCGCCGCCGCGATGAGACGCCGCGTGACCCCCTGCCCGCGCAATCGTCGCGGCACGAAGAAACAGGCGATGGCCCACACACTGTCCGGCCCGTCAGACGGGCCGCTCCCGCCGCCCATGTCCCGGTACGTGGCGCGAGGGGCGATTGAGCACCACGCGACCGGCTCGCCGTCCAAGTAGCCCAGGATGCCCACGGGCACGCAGTCCCGAACGCGACCCTCCAGCGCGGCCTTCTTGGCCCGGCTGTCGCTCCGGGTCGTCCCGCATGGCATGGAGCGCCACACCATGCACCAGCAGTGCTTCGGCCCTCCGGGCGCCTCGAACAGTCGCTCCAGGTCGCGCCACCGGTCGGCGCCGACCTCGTGGAAGACCAGCCGCTCAATCATAGGTATAAGTCATAGGTATAAGTCCATTTGTTCAACCCGACGCATAACGCATATATAGCCCAGCGTCCTAGGTCAGGGCTCAATGTGGCTCAAGACTTTCAGCGGCTCTGTTCCCTTCCTCAGTGAGCTCCCACTCACCTTTCGGGGAATCATTTCTCAGTAGCCCACGTTTGATCATCTGAAATCTTTCCCACATTGCAGTGTTACGCCACCGGATGTCTCTGCCGCTAGGAACTGGCTCATGATCAATGTCAGTAAGCAGATGCTTCATTTTGGCCTCGACCCGGCGCAGTACTTCTTCCATGTTGCCTCGTCCTCCCATCTCGTACAAGGTTTTAAGAATAGGCCGTTCGTAGGCCGCTTCTGGCTGTTTCTTGCGACCGACAACCCTGCGCGTTTCTTCGGGTGTTCCGTTAGCCTTTTCTAGGGGGACAGATGGGTGCTGCCCGCGCAAACAGTCGCGATGCTCCTCTGCTGCATCGAGAACCTTCCGAAGGGCGTCGTCTGGAGAGTCCTCCAGAGGCTCTGCCCAACTTTTCAACCTTTTCCAAGTCGCATCACCAATCCTTATCACTGGCATCTCTCGCCTCCTGATACATAGTTTTACTGTAACATGGTAACATTTATTTGGATGAGAGTCAATCGGTCAGCGAAAAGCCAGTATTGTTGTTAGACCGAAAGAGGCGTAAGCAGTTTTAGCAGCATTCTTGCGAGGTGCGTCGAGGGTGGAACGCAGATATGCTGGTGGAGCTGAGGGGATTCGAACCCCTGACATCCTGCTTGCAAAGCAGGCGCTCTCCCACTGAGCTACAGCCCCACGCCATTACAAACGCTGTAGTCTAGCGCGAAGGCCCCTGCGGCGGCAAGGCCGTGCCCTTGCTCCGGCGGCGTCGCCGTACAAGCCAGACCACCAGCACAGTGACGGACGCCCATATCGGCGAGAAGATCGCCAGCCAGATGCCCAGGTTCGCCAGCGCCTGCCCCGTCTGCACCAGCGCCCGCAGCGCGCTCTTCAGCGTCTCGACCGGCAGCCAGCCCGGCTCCACGATGGGCGCGGCGCTCGCGACGGCCCGGATGTCCACCGAGATGAGCGAGGTCGCCGTGGTGCGGTCCAGGAACAGGATGCGCCCCTTCAGCCGCTCAATCTGCCCGCGTATGTTAGAGAGCTGCTGTTGCACCTTCAGCACGTCCTCCACGCTCTGCGCCCTGTCCAGCAGCGCCAGGTACTGCTTCTCCGTGGCCTCGGCGTTGCGGAGCTGCGCCTGAAGGTCGGAGTACTCCTCCGTCACGTCCTGCGCGTTGATGTTCTCCGTGGGAGGCTTCACCGCCATCTTGCGTATCTCGGCCATCGCCTCGTCGAAGCGCGAGGCCGCGACACGGATGGCGACGTTGGCCATCGGCAGATCGCCGGCGTAGGAGCGGGACGTGTTGACCACGTACCCGCCGAACCGGGACGCCATCTCCTGCACCGCCGTCGCGGAGGCGGGGACGTCGTTGACCAGGATGGAGATGTTGGCCTGCCGCACGATGAGTCGGGCCGCGTCGGAGGGCGCCTGGTCCGGGGCGACCCCTTGTGGCCCTACGGCCCCCTTCGACTGAGCGGGCGCGGGGGCCGGGACCGCCCGGGGCGCGGATGGTGCCAAAGCGCCGCCGGAGCCCCCCTCGGCGCAGGCCGAGACGACCAGGACGAACAGCGCCAGCACCAGGCTGAGCAAGGATAGTCGTTTCATAGGGACCTCCTTCTTGTGCGCATCATGTACAGGTGCTCCTGATGAATATAACGTCTGGAGATTCGAGAAGGTTCCCCCGCAACGCTGATTATAGCACGGGCGCGTCTGGCGCTCGGGCAGCCATGGGGTCGCGCCGGACATGGCTGCGGTTGAAGCCACAGCTATATTAGTGTAGAATACGCCCAGGGATTACGAAAGGCGCAATAATGGAACAGCGAGGCATTCAGCGGCTCTCCGGCTGCCAGGACATCCTGGCGGAGGATGTCGCCGTACGGGAAGCCGTGGGCGTGGGACTCCGGTCTCTGCTGGCGCTCCACGGTTACCGCCCCGTGGAGACGCCCGTGCTGGAGCGGGCGGAGCTTTACCTGCGCAAGTCCGGCGGCGAGATGGCGGCGCGCCTGCTGGCGATGTCGGACCCGGGCGGCGAGAGGATCAGCCCCCGCCCTGAGTTCACCGCGTCGGTCATACGCGCGTACGTGGAGCGCGAGGCGGACCTGCCTCTGCCCGTCCGCTGGCAGTATGCCGGGCCCGTCTTCCGTGCCTACCCCGCCGAGGGCAGCCCCGTCACACAGTTCACTCAAATAGGCGCTGAGCTCATCGGCTCCGCCAGCCCGCAAGCTGACGCGGAGGTGGTGGGCGTCGCGTGCAGGGGCCTCGCGGAGGTGGGCCTGCGCGAGCACCACCCTGTCATCGGCCACGTTGGCGTATTGTCCGGCATCCTGGAGGCGATGGGCCTGTCGGACAGGGCTTCCATGTTCCTGCTGAGCAGCATCGGCCGCCTGCGCGAGGGCGACGCCGGTGTCCTCGCCGTCAAGGAGCGCGCCACAGAGGTGGGGCTGCTGGGCCACCGGTCCGGGGAGAGCGCGCTGGAAGAGCTGGCCAGGGGCATGAGCGACAACGAGTTACGCGCCCTGCTCCAGAGCATGGTCCAGGGCACCCGCCCGGAGGCGCTCGGCAGCCGCACGCCGGACGAGATAGCGGCGCGCTTCCTCGCGAAGCTGCGGCGCGCCGACGACCCACGCCGCGTCGAGCAGGCAATCGACACGCTGGCCCACCTCTGCCGTATTCAGGGCGAGCCTGAGCAGGCTTTCCGCGAGGCGGCACGGTATGTCCAAGGCCGGGGGCTGGACCCGGCGCCCGTGGCCCGTTTCCAGGCGCTCATGGACTTCATGCAGAAGGCAGACGTTCCCACGCGCGGCATGACCGTGGACTTCGGTCTGGCGCGGGGAATCGCCTACTATACAGGCCTCGTCTTCGAGCTGCAGCACAACAGCTCCGAGGGCGTGGTGCGTCTGGGTGGCGGAGGCCGCTACGACGGGCTTATCCGTGCCCTGGGCGGTCGCGGCGACGTTCCCGCGATGGGCTTCGCGTACAGCGTGGAGCGCCTCGTCGAGGCGCTGCGCGCCGAAGGCCGCACCGCGTCGGCGGTCGTCAGCGCGGAGCGCATCCTGGTCGTGCCGGAGGCGGACGCGTACCCGCAGGCGCAGACCTACGCCGGCGAGCTGCGCCGCCGCGGCGTTGTGGCGGAGATGGAGGTTTCCGGACGCACGCCGGAGGACGCGCTTGTGTACGCTCGCAGCGCGGGGATGACGGGCGTGGTCGTCGTGGATGCGCATGGCAAGGCCCGCGAGATGCGCACGAAGGAGGGACGCCATGCTGCGCCTCGCTCTGCCTAGCGACGGGGAGATGGCGGACCCGACAACCCAGTTCCTCCAGTCCTGCGGCCTGAGTGTGGAACGCCCCAACGCGCGCCGCTATACTGCGGCCATTCCCGCCCTGCCCGGCGTCGCGGTGCTGTTCCAGCGCTCCGGCGACATCACGTCGAAAGTGGACGAGGGCAGCGCGGACGCGGGTATCGTGGGGCTGGACCGCTACCACGAGTACCGCGTCGAGGGCGGCGACGCCATCGTGCTCATCGAAGACCTGGGGTTCAGCCGGTGCGAGCTTGTGGTTGCCATGCCGGACGCCTGGATGGACGTGACGTGCATGGCGGACCTGATTGACCTGTCCGTGGAGCTGCGCGAGAAGGGCCGCGACCTTCGGGTGGCCACCAAGTACCCCCGTCTCGTGCAGCGCTACTTCTACCAGAAGGGCCTCAACTACTTCACCGTGGTGAAGGCCAGCGGCGCCATGGAGGTGGCCCCGGCCATGGGGTACGCCGACGTCATCGCGGACATCTCGGCCAGCGGCACGACGCTGCGGGAGAACCGCCTGAAGACCATCGAAGACGGCACGGTCATCCGGTCGCAGGCATGCCTCATCGCCAACCGCGAGTTCCTGCGCCGCGACGCCGACAAGCTGGAGACCGCCAAGCGCCTGTTGGAGATGATCGAAGCGCGCATGAGCGCCAAGAGCTACTTCAGCATCGAGGCGAACATCAAGGGGCCATCGCCGGAGGCGGTGGCGCGGCAGGTATGCGCGTCGCCGGAACTGGCGGGACTCCAGGGGCCGACAATCGCTCCCGTGTACAGCAAGGAGGGAGAGCAGGGGTGGTACTCAGTGACTGTGGTCGTGCGGCACGGGCGGCTGCTGGACACAGTGGAGCACCTGCGCCACGTGGGCGCGAAAAGCCTCACGGTCACTCCGGCGAGCTACGTTTTCGGCGGAGAGTGCCAGGCCTACCGTCGCCTGCTGGACGAACTGAAACGCGAGGGGCCTCCGCGTTAGCGTGGTGTTTCTAGCACTTCGTTTGATGTCCTGCAGACATCACGAACGAGAGAGTCCAGAGGGGCGTAGCCCCTTTGGCAGGGGCACTGGGGATGCCCCCCAGTATCTCTCTTCCCCTTCCTTCTCCGAGGAAGGGGAACTAAAGGGGATGGTTCCCTAGGTGGAAGACTAGGAACCAGACAAAAGGCGATCCGCGTTGGAGAGTCTCGCAGGTAACGAGATTTAGGAAGCACTGCACTGGCGGATAGCCACAATCAGCAAGAGAAGCGAGAGACCACCAGAGGGTCAACTTTCGGCGGTCTCTTGTTGCGTGGCCGGACGTCTCGAGGTCTCCTCCGGCGCCTCATAACATACGCTTCGGACCCGCGGCCACGGAAAATTCCACCGGGCGCGCCGCGCTCGGCGAACACGAGCGATAAACGGAGGCACGCATGAAGCGCCTGGGCATCGCCTTCACCAGCGTCCTGCCTGTTGATGACATAACGGCGGGCGCCCGTGACGCCGAGGAGCACGGGTACGAGAGCGTCTGGGTAACGGAAGGCTCCGGTAAGGACGCGTTCAGCCAGCTTACCGCCGCCGCGCTCGCGACGAAGAGCATTCGTCTCGCCACGGGCGTCATCCCCATTTTCAGCCGCACGCCATACTTGGTCGCGATGTCGACGTGCGCATTGGACGAGGTATCCGGCGGGCGTTGCACCCTGGGGCTGGGCGTCGGGCACAGGGCCTTCGTGGAGGGCACGCACGGGGTGCTGTTCGAGAAGCCCCAGCAGCGCCTGCGCGAGTACGTGACCCTTCTGCGCGCCCTCTTCAGCGACCAGCCTGTGAGCTTTCAGGGGCAGGCGGTCCGGCTGCCCACGGCGCGCCGTCCCTACCCGCTGAAGGGGCGGGTGCCCATCTACGCGGCGGTACTGAGCCTCTCCATGGCGCGGCTCGCGGGTGAGATAGCGGACGGCGTACTGCTCAACCTCGCGCCGGCGGCCCACGTCGCGCGTGTGCTGGAAGCGGTACATGAGGGTGCGCGCAAGGCGGGTCGCAATCCCGGCGATATTGACGTGGCCTGCTATATCCTGGCGGCGCCGGACACGGGAGAGTCCGCCGTTCAGAACGTTCGCGGTCAGATCGCTCGGTACGGTGGGATGCCCTTTTACCAGAGGCTGTACGAGGAAAGCGGTTTCAGCAGGGAGGTCAGCGCGTTGCGTGAGGCGTGGGCCAGGCACGACCGCGTTGGCGCGGAGCGCGCCGTGTCCGACCGGATGATGGAAGCGCTGGCCGTGTTGGGCCGCGGCCAGCGCGAGCGGGTCAACGTGTTCCGAAAGGCGGGCGTTACGCTGCCGGTGCTGTTCGCGGCGGTGCCGCTGGCCGGGGCGCGGCCCCAGATTCAGGGGCTGGTGTCGGCGTTCGCGGGAGCATAACGCGCAGGCGCGCCTGCCGCCGGGCGTTCGGCGCGTCAGCCGTGTCGAGCCGCTCCCTCACCGCTTGCAGCGCCTGAGCGCGGTTCTGACAGCCCGCGAGCCGTCCCGCCAGATAGCCGTCGTCTATGACATCCTGGACCCACTTGCTGAAGTCGTTCTTCTCAGAGTTCACATGGTAAATGAAGAAGTCCTCTGCCATCCGGGCCAGGCCCGCCTCCAGTTCCCTGACGTTGCGGTACACCTCTCCGCTGCAGCAGTAGAAGACCTTGTCTGAGGGGACATCGCTGAGCCACCGGGGGACGCGCGTCTGCCGAGTGCCTGTCGTCGCTCTCATGGCCGCCTCCTTCTGGCACCTACCGTTTCGTGCGGACGGAGACCAGGCCGCGGCCTGGTCCGCGGAGTGCAATTTCCGGCGCAAAGACCAGGAAGACCGTTGGAACGATGGAGGATGGTTGGAGGGACGCTCCTATGTCTTCCCGCAAAGAGACCGGCGCGCCGGGTGTGCCCCGGTCTGACTCCGAACAACGACACTGTCTGGCTCTGTCCCAACGATACGAGCTATCAGTAAGAATGTCAAGGGCCAATCTCGTCACAGTTGCTGGTATTTTGTTGTTTTATACCTGTTTCTCGCGCTGAACGCATATAGTATATCATATTGTGAAATAATTCGCAAGCGCAATTCGATCTGGAAGGCTGACGGGCGTCTCTCCTCACGTGTGGATGCTATGATAGACTTCTGCGGAGAGGTACGCGTGGCTGTCCACATCAATCCCAAACTGCGCGCCTTGGACATCCGCTGGGTGGAGCACCAGGGCCAGCCCCATGTGCACCTGCGGGACGCTCTGGAGTTGAGCGGAAAGCAGATGCTTGTGCCTGCGCCGCTTGCGCCTCTGCTGGCGCTGTGCGACGGTACGCGGGACGTCGCGGGCATGCGGGTCGCGCTGGAGCTGCAGACGGGCCTCCGGCTGTCGCTCGCGCACGTCGAGTCGGTGATCGCGCAGCTTGACGAGGCGCTGTTCCTGGAAGGCCCCCGCTTCGAGGAGGCCTGCGCTGCGACGCTGCGCGTCTACCGCGAGGCCGCGTTCCGCAGGGCTGCGCTGGCGGGCGCGGTGTACCCGGGCGGCCAACGCGCGCTGGCGAAAGCTCTGGAGGCGTATGGCTCGGCGCAAGACGGACACGGAAGCGACGATGGCGAAGCCGCCGACGCGCTGGGCGTGGTCACTCCCCACATTGATTACGAGCGCGGGGGCCCCGTGTACGCGGCGCTCTGGCGCAAGGCGGCCAGCGCTGCCCGGCAAGCGGACACGGTCGTCATCTTCGGCACGGACCATGCGGGAGGGCCGGGCCGCATCACCCTGACGCGACAGAGCTACGCGACGCCCTGGGGCGTTCTTCCCACGGACCGCGCGGCGGTGGACGCCATGGCGGAGGCCATCGGTCCGGAGGATGCCTTCGCGGAGGAGGTCCACCATATACGGGAGCACTCCATTGAGCTGGCGTCCGTGTGGCTGCACCACGCGCGCCAGGGTCAGCCGTGCTCCGTCGTCCCTGTCCTGTGCGGCAGCTTCTATCCGTACACGAACGACGGGCGCTCGGCGGAGGAGGAGACGGCGTTCCAGCGCGGCCTGGACGCGTTGCGTCAGGCTACCGCGGGGCGACGCGTTCTGGTGGTGGCGGCGGGCGACCTGGCGCACGTTGGCCCTACCTTCGGGGACGCGCGTCCGCTGGACATGGCCGCCAAGTCGAGGCTGCGCGCTGCGGATGATGGCCTGCTGGGCGTCCTCGTCGCCGGCGATGCGGCGGGTTTTCTGAACGTCCTGAAGAAGGAGCGGGACGAGCGTCGCGTCTGCGGCCTGCCGCCCATCTACATGACCCTGCGGCTGCTGGGCGCGTCCCTGGGCGAGGTGACGGGCTACGACCAGTGTCCCGCCGACCCGGATGGCGGGTCTGTGGTGAGCGTGGCGGGCGTGCTGCTGCGGCCTTCTGTCGGCTGAACCCCGCGCTTAACGGCACGAGGGGCGCAACAGCGCCCCTCGTGTGCGTCCGCCAGACGTCGCTACAGTGTCTAGTTTACTTGTCCAGCCAGACGTCTTTGAAGTTGTTGTATGTCTGACAGCAGACTGACGACAGGCGGAAGCCCTTGACGTAGTTCCACCAAGCCTGACGGTAAATGCCGCTCCAGTACGGACGAAAGAGGTACTGGTCGAGGAGCTTGCGCTGGACATCAAAGACCAACTTCTTCCGTTCGGCGTCGTCCAGAGTCTTGCTTTGTTTGTCAATGAGGGCGTCAATCTCCTTGTCGCTGTAGCCGAAGAAGTTGGTGGAGGCGTCGGTGATGTAAGGGGCGAAATAAGCGTCCGGGTCGCTGATGGCCTGATTGAATACCACCTGGCTGACCTTGAAACTCCGCTTGTTGACCGTCTCAAAGAAGATGGCGTCGTCCAGCGGCTGCACCGTCACGTTGATGCCGATCTTACTCATCTGCTGCCGGATGACCTCGCCCGCGCGGATCTGGGGCCGTATCTGGGCGCGCACGGGCATGGTGACGGACAGACCCGAAACGCCGGCGTCCGCAAGGAGCTTCTTGGCCTCGGCGATGTCTTGAGGGGTGACTTCTTTTACGCCGGGAATCTTGGCGAGCTCCTCCTTGGGCAGGCTCCAGGAGCTGGTGGAGGGGAAGATACCCGCGGGCACACCGCTCTTGGGGTTGGCCAAGTCCACGATCTCCTGCTGGTCATAGGCCAGGAAGAACGCCTTGCGCACGCGGATGTCATTGAACGGCGGCTCTCCCACCCGCAAGACGGGCCCGAAGTAGGAGACGGCCTGGTTGGAGCCGGTCACGATACCGGGCACCTCTCTGGTCAGAACCTCTTCATCATCCGCCGAAATACCTCGAGTCCCGGGGGCGCTGACGTGGACTCGCCCTGTCCGCAGCGCTGCCGTCTGCGTCGCAGGCTCCGTGATGACCAGGAACGTGAGGCCGTCCAAGTAGGGCAGCCCCTTCATGTAGTAGTCTGGATTCGCCACGTGCTCAATCCGCGCGCCGCGTGCCCACGACTTCAGCTTGAAGGGCCCGCTCCCTATCGGCTCGGTCTTCATGGCGCCGCCACGCGCTTCGATAACGTGCTTGGGGAAGATGAGAGACCATTCGTTGCTGATAAGTGTCATGAAGCTCGCTGTGGGAAACTTCAGCCGTACCGTGACGGTCTGCGGGTCCGGGGCTCCAACCGTGTCAATAAGGGACGCGTACAGGGCCTTGCGCGGACTGAGGACGCCCTGCGGGGGATTTATCATGCGGTCAATGCTGAACTTGACGTCCGCCGAGGTGACGGGCTTGCCATCATGCCACTTGGCGTTGGGGCGCAGCTTGAACGTGTACTGCACGTCGTTCGCGACCTTCCACGACTCAGCCAGGTCGCCGACGAGCTTGGACTCGTCCTGGGGGTCGGGTGCTATCAGCATGCTATAGATGGGTGCGAACGGCCAGAGGCTGACGCTGCTGGTCTCCTGGTGGATGTCGCTCGTCACGGGGTCGGCGGGGTTCCAGCGGACAAGTACGCCGCCCCTCTTGGGACCTGACGCTGCCGGAACGGGAGTCGGCGCGGCGGTGGCTGGCCGCGGCGTCGCTGCGGGCGCGGCCGTCGCGGCTGGAGCAGGCGCCGCGGGTGCGGGCCGCGCGGTGGGCGCTGCAGCCGGAGCGGGCGCCGCGGGTGCGGCCGGCGCGGGCGCTGCCACGGGAGCGCATGCGGCGGCGAGAAGCCCCGCGGTAACAAGAATGCCCAGGTATCGTGATATATGTCTGGACGAGGACATATGGTCTCCTTTCATCCGCTGGTGTGCCGCTGAGAGATGTTTCAGGTGCGGTTTATGATGCATGTCTCCACCGCAAAAGTCAACGGGGCGCAAGGTGAATTCCCCGCAAATCGGCGGACATTGCTGGCAGTCCGCCCCTGCGACCGAAGTCCGAGGCTACTCGGCTGGGCGCTGCTCGCTCCACGTGGTCGCCTGCTCGCAGGCGTGCGCCACGCGCAGGACCGTCGCCTCGTCGAACGCCCTGCCGATAATCTGCAGCCCGACCGGAAGCGCGGCGGTGGTGAAACCGCACGGCGTGCTGACCGCCGGGAGACCGACCAGGTTGACGGGCCGCGTGAAGAGGGTCAGGATGTCCGTGACGCTCTCCTCCCGCTCCCCTATGCGCACGGTCTCCTCGCCGATGCGTGGCGCCACGATGGGGCACGTAGGCGTCGCGATGACGTCCACCTGCTCTAGCGCGTCGCGGAAATCCGCCTGCAGCAGCCTGCGGATGCGCTGGGCGCGCAAGTAGCGGGTGGCGGGCAGCAGCAGTCCGGCCTCCAGGCGGGCGCGCACGTCCGGGCCGTAGTCCCCCGCGCGCGACGCCATGTAGCGCTCGTGGGCCGAGACCGACTCCGGCAGGACGATGGACGAGAAAAGTGACCTCGACAGGGGGAAACGGGGCAGAGCGACCTCGCTGACCGTCGCGCCAAGTCCCACGAGGGCGTCCAGCGCTGAGCGGAACGATGTCATGACCTCCGGCTCCACGCTGCCCTGGATGGCGTGCCACGGCACGCCGACGCGCAGGCCGTGCACACCGGCGCGGATGGCCGAGGCGTAGTCGGGCACGGGCGCGTCGCCGGACGTGTCGTCCCGCGGGTCGCGTCCGGCTATGGCCTGGAGGACGAGCGCGACGTCCAGCGCGCTCCGGGCCATCGGGCCGACGTGGTCCAACGACCATGCAAGGGGCAGGACGCCGTGGCGGCTGACGCGCCCGTACGTCGGCTTGAGGCCTGTGACGCCGCAGAGCGCCGCGGGGATGCGCACCGAGCCGCCCGTATCCGTTCCCAGGGAAAACGAGCACAGGCCCGCGGCCAAGGCGGCGCCGGAGCCGCCACTGGAGCCGCCGGTGATGCGTTCGGTGTCCCACGGGTTGTGCGTCGCGCCGTAGTGAGGATTAACGTTCGTCACGCCGAACGCGAACTCGTGCATGTTGAGCTTACCCAGCAGCACCGCGCCCGCCTCCCGCAGGCGCGCGACGACCGTTGCGTCCTTGTCCGGCACATGCTCGGCGAGGACGCGGGAACCGGCGGTTGTACGGATGCCCGCGGTCAGGAAGAGGTCTTTGAGAGCGAACGGGACGCCGTGCAGGGGGCCACGGTAATGGCCCGCGCGTATCTCCGCCTCCGCCGTCCTGGCCGCCGCGAGCGCCTCGCGCTCCGTCACCAGCAGGTAGGTGTTCAGGCGCGAGTCCATCCGTGCGATGCGCTCCAGCGCGGCGCGTGTGACCTCCACGGGCGAGACCTGCCGCTCGCGGAGCATGTCAGCGAGGCGCACCAGGCTGAGGTATGCGTGGTCGGCGTCACTCACGGGCCAGGCCCTCCGTTCTGAACTGCACCGCGGGCTCCGCGTCGCCGGGGTCCACGCTATCGAGCTCGCGGATGTCCTGCAGCAGCCGCTGGTAGCGGCGGGCAAGCCGTTCAGAGCGGGCGGCGTCCAGAGGGAAACCCGCCGCTGCCGCGATCTGGCGGACGGCATCGGGTGAGAGAGGAAACGGGTCCGGCGTGTCCATAAGGTGCTCCCATGCGAAGATAGGCGATGACGCAACTGGAGCCATTATAGCAAGCCTCTCCGCGCGACTCACGTCGCATCATATCTGGACGCAACGGGGAGTTGACCAAACAACATGATTCCTATACCCTAAGCGGAACAGGCGTAGGCGGGCGCCGGGCAGTATCGTTGAGGGAGAAGCGCCGATGGCGACCGTGAAAAAGGAGCCACCCAACAAGGCGGCAAGCTCCGGTCCAAACAGCGTCCCCCCCAAAGTGCTGGCACAGCTGCGGAAGGCGATGCAGGAGGAGCAGAGCAGACTGCGGCGCCAGGTGGCTGGCCTGGAGCAGGAAATCAAAGAGCTCCATGAAAGCGGGTCGGAAGAGAACGGCTTTGGGAGCCATCCCGCCGATGTGAGCGGGGACACCTACATGGAAGAGACTCAAGTATCTCTTCTGGAGAACACCCAGCTCACGCTCAGCCTGATTGAGCAGGCCCTCGAGCGCATGGGGCGTGGGACGTACGGCCTCTGCGTTGACTGTGGGGCGCTCATCCCGTCCGAGCGTCTCCAGGCACGGCCGTACGCGGCCCGCTGCGTCGCCTGCCAGGCATCGTTCGACCGGAAGCAGCACGCCAAGCCAGGCGGCTAGCGCCGACATCGCGGGGGCCAGCCCGGGCTGTTCCCGCAAGGCCCTGCGTCGTAGTAAAGCGGCGCCTCGGGCTTTTCTTCTCCGTCGCCGTCACTCCGTGACCAGTGAACCGTCCGTATTCACCTGTGCCACGCCGAATGGTATGATAGGAGTGGTAAGCGGCACGGTTAGACAGCCGGGAAAGGGTATGTCAATGTACAAAGTCATCCTTGTGCCCATGGACGGCTCTGCCACCGCGGAAGCGGCACTGGACCACGCCGCGAATTTCGCCAAGTCCTTTCGCTCCACTCTTGTTCTTTTCTACGTAGTCCCCACGTCCGGCGTCTCCTCTTCTCCTCTTACGCTGGAGGAAAAGGCGCGCATAGCCGAGGTGGACCAGTACTTGAAGAAGACCAAGGAAAAGCTCGCCGCAACCGGCCTCAAGGACGTGAACTGGGCGGTGACGTCCGGCGACCCCGCGGAGGAGATTATCCGGTACGCCGACAGGTGCAACGCCAACCTTGTCGTCATGGGCACGCATGGCCGCTCGGAGGCCTTCCAGTGGCTGTTCGGCAGCGTCGCCTCCAAGGTGCTCCAGAGCCTCGGCATCCCCGTGGTCATCCTGCGGCCCAAGGCGGCGGTGAAGCCGCTGCCGTCCCCCAAGAAGTAGCCGGCGGACTGAAGACAGGTCATACGGCGACAGTCGTCGGCCTCTGGCGCCCGCCTGCGCATCGGCGCTCGCCCCGCCTGGTCGTGATGACGGCGCTTGCTTTGGCGAGCGCGTTCGGCTAGACTTCCTACCCGTGAAGCAGGGACGAAAGATCGGCATTCTGTACCATCCGCGGCGCCCGCGGGCCAGGGCACTGGCGGAGGAGCTTTCCCGGCGCGTCGCTCCGCGGGAAGGGGAAGTCTGGCTGTGTCCCGCGGGGGGGGAAGACGTCCCGCGCGAGCAGATTGAAGCGACGCGGATACTCGTCGCCGTGGGCGGCGACGGGACCATTCTCCGCGCGGCCCACATCAGTCTTCCGCACCAGATACCCATCGTCGGCGTCAACCTGGGGAACCTGGGCTTCTTGGCGGAGCTGCGTCCGGAGGAGGCGATGGAGCGTCTTCCGGGCCTGCTGGCGGGCGAGGGCCGCGTTGAGGAGCGGACGATGCTCCGCGTGCAGGTCTCGCCACTGGTGGACTCGGCGATGGCACGCCGCGCGGCCTACGCGGACGGTGCGTTCCACGCGCTGAACGACGTGGTAGTCGGACGGGGCGCCATCCTGCGAGTCATCTACGTGGACACGGAAATTGATGGCTCGCCCTTCGTGACCTACAAGGGGGACGGCGTCATGGTCTCGACGGCGACCGGCAGCACCGGCTACGCCTGGGCCACGGGCGGCCCGCTTCTGTACCCGCTCTCCCGCGCGCTCATCCTCAAGCCCATCTCGCCGCACCTCTCCATGGAGACCCCGCTTGTCCTGCCATCAGCGACGGTGGTCCGCCTGCGGGTGCGCTCGGAGCACCAGGCGGTGCTGAGCATTGACGGACAGGTGGACGTTCCCCTCAAAGGGGACGAGGTCGTCCAGGTCTCCGGCAGCCCGTATGTGACGCGCTTCCTGCGGAGCAACCCTCCCGGCCATTTCTACGCGGCCCTGCAGCGGTGGCTGGGATGGAAGCCCCAGAACAGCGAGTAGCGCTCCTCTTTTCGTCCGCCGCTCGTGGCTGACGGTGCTCAACGGGCGGTCGCGACAGGCTCCGGCTCCGCCGCGGGGGCCTGCCCCTTGTAGTCGCACTTGGCGCAGCGTACCGCCTTCTGGCCGCTCGCCACGAGCAGGCCGCCGCACGAAGGGCAGGGCTGGGCCAGCGGACGGCGACTGACGGTGAAGTCGCACGTCGGGTAGTTGGAGCAGCCGTAGAAGACGTTGGAGCCTCTGCCCCTCCCCTTCTTCGCCCGTTTGGCGCGCCGCTCCAGGATGTCCCCACCGCACTTGGGGCACTTGGCGCCCGTCTTGGCCTGGATGGGGCGCGCGTTCTTGCACTCCGGATAGCCGGTGCAGGACAGAAAGCGCCCGTAGCGCCCCGCCTTGATGACCATCGGCTTGCCGCACTTCTCGCAGACCTCGTCCGTGGGCTCGGGCGCGGCCGCCTGCGCCGTCCCGTTGATAGGCTTCGCGTTCTTGCACTCCGGATAGCCGGAGCAGGACAGGAAGCGTCCGTAGCGCCCGACCTTGACCACCATCGGTTTGCCGCACTTCTCGCACGTCTGGCCCTGCGCCTCGTCCGGGATGTCCAGGTGCGCCTTCTTCAGATCCGCCTCAAAGGGCCCGTAGAAGTCGTGCAGGACGGACTCCCACTTGCGTTTGCCACGGGCGACGTCGTCCAGCTCATCCTCCATCTGGGCGGTGAAGCCAGGGTCCACGATCTCAGGGAAGTTGGTGGTGAGGAGGTCGCTGACCAGCATCCCGAGATCCTGGGGGTGCAGGCGGCCTTCCTGCCGTTTCACGTACTCGCGTCCCATGAGCGTGGCGATGATAGGAGCGTACGTGCTGGGCCGCCCGATGCCGTTCTCCTCCAGGGCTTTGATGAGCGTGGCCTCCGTGAAGCGCGGCGGCGGCTCTGTGAAGTGCTGCTCCGGCGTGATGGCCCGGCAGTCCAGCGGCTCGTGGAGTTTCAGTTCAGGCAGGGGCTGCTTGCCCTCGTCGTCCTTCGCGTCGTCGTCGCGGCTCTCCGCATAGAGGGTCAGGAAGCCCTGGAAGCGCACCTTCGAGCCGGACGCGCGGAAGATGTAGTGGGCGCCGGAGCGGCCCGCCGCGTCAATCTCCACGGACGTCTGGTCAACGAGGGCGTTGTTCATCTGGCTCGCCACCATCCGCTTCCACACCAGGTCGTACAGGGCGAACTGCTCCCGTGTCAGGAAGTGACGCATCTTCGCGGGCTCGCGCCAGACGCTGGTGGGGCGGATAGCCTCATGGGCCTCCTGCGCCAGTTTGGACTTGGCGGTGTAAATACGCGCGTGCGGCGGAACGTAGTCCTTGCCGAATTTCTCGCCGATGTAACTGCGCGCCTCCTCCTTGGCCGAGACGGCCACGTGGAGCGAGTCGGTGCGCATGTAGGTGATGAGTCCCACCGGTCCTTCCCCGCCCAGAGGGATGCCTTCGTAGAGTTGTTGGGCCACGGCCATCGTTTTCTGGGCAGGGAAGCCCAGCCTGCGCGACGCCTCCTGCTGCAGGGTGCTGGTGGTATACGGCGCCGCCGGACGGCGCTGTATCTCTTTCTTCTGGACGTGCTTCACGACGAAGGCGGCGCTTTCCACGTCCGCCTTCAGTGTGTCAGCGGTCTGCTGGTCCGGTATAGTGATGCGCGCGTCGTCGCCGACGCGGCTGTGCAGTTGAGCGGCGAAGCCCTGCTTCGCGGCGGCCCCGTCCTGTTTCGCGAGCAGCGCCTCGATGGTCCAGTATTCGACGGGGACGAACTTCTGTATTTCGCGCTCTCTGTCCACGACCATGCGCAACGCGGCGGACTGGACGCGGCCTGCTGAGAGACCCTTCTGAATCTTGTGCCAGAGGAGGGGGCTGAGCTTGTACCCTACCAGCCTGTCCAGGACACGCCGCGCCTGCTGGGCGTTGACCAGCCTCTCGTCAACGGTGCGCGGATGGCGGAAGGCCTCCTTGACCGCCTCCTCCGTGATTTCGTGGAACACGACCCGCTTGATGTCTTTCTTCTTGAGGCCGATGGCTTCGACAATGTGCCAGGAGATGGCCTCGCCCTCCCGGTCAGGGTCTGTGGCCAGGTACACTATGGAGGCCGCCGTCGCCTCCTTCTTCAGGTCTTTGACGAGCTCGCGCTTCTCCTTGACCACCTCGTAGCGGGGCGCGAAGTCGTCCTTGATATCAACGCCAAGGCCGAACTTGGGAAGGTCCCGCACGTGGCCCTTGGACGCCCGCACGACATATTTCGAGCCCAGGAAGCGGGCCAGGGTGTTCGCCTTGGCGGGTGACTCCACGATGACCAGGTCTTTCGACATAACTCTGTTCCCCAATCAGGACGTTCGCTGACGTATCAGCGGCTTGAGACGTTGTATTCGGCGCGCGACTCGCGGGCGCGCACGTAGTTCATTCCGCCGAGCTGCTTGACCAGCCCTTTAAGCTCCATGACGGCCAGGGCGCTGGACACGGCGGATGTCGAGCGGTGTGACTGGCGTACGATGTCGTCAATGTGTGCGGGCCCGGCACCCAGGATGCGCAGCAGCTCCGCCTCCTCGTCGTTGGCGGGCAGAAGCTCGCGCATCTCCATCTGGACTGGGCGCGTCGAGGCTTGCAGGTTCAGCTCCTCCAGGATGTCCTCCACGCTGGTGACGAGCTTGGCGCCGTCCTGAATGAGCCGGTGCGGCCCCGTGCTGGCCGGCGTCAGGACACTGCCCGGCACCGCGAAGACCTCCCTGTTCTGCTCCATGGCCAGGCTGGTGGTGATAAGCGCGCCGCTGCCCTCCGGCGCCTCCACGACGAGCACGCCGAGGCTGACGCCGCTCATGATGCGGTTCCGCCGGGGGAAGAACTCCGGCCTTGGCCTCGTGCCCAGGGGGTAGTCGCTGATGAGCGCGCCCTGCTTGACGATCTGTTGGGCCATGCCCAGGTGCTCGGCGGGATAGACCATGTCCAGACCGCAGGCCTGGACGGCGATGGTCCTTCCCCCCGCCTCAAGCGCGGCCTTGTGCGCCACCTGGTCAATGCCCCGCGCCAGGCCGCTGACCACCGTGATGCCGTTGCGGGCCAGGTCTCCGGCCAGACGCTCGGCTATCTCCCGTCCGTAGGCCGTGGCGCGCCGCGTGCCCACCACCGCTATGGCCCACTCGTCGGCGGGCGTCATCTCGCCGTGGACGAAGAGGACTGGCGGCGGGTCGTAGATTTCTTTCAGGCGCGCCGGGTACGCCGCATCATGCCACGTGAGCGCCGCCACCTTTGCTTGAGCGAGCCGTTCCATCTCGCCCTCCGGCGATATGCCCGGCCGCGCCGCGACGATGGCTTCGACGGAGCGTTCGTCTAGGCCGCAGGCCCGCAGCTCCGCGGCGCCAGCGCGCCAGGCGTCCGCCAGCGAGCGGAAGCCACTCTCCATGTGGGCAAAGCGCGCCCTCCCGATGCCCGGGATGCGACTGAATGCGACCCAGTAGGGGAGGTCTGTGTTCATGGCGATGACGGAGTATTCTAGCACACCGCATAGTCCAAGCCTTTAGGGTAGCATCGCACGGGCCGTCGGACAAGCAGGCAGGGCGGTGCGCAAGAGAGAGGGTGGCGGAGACGGTGGGATTCGAACCCACGAGGGGCTTGCGCCCCTACGCGCTCTCCAGGCGCGCCTGTTAGGCCACTCCAGCACGTCTCCAGTGGCGGAGAGGGTGGGATTTGAACCCACGGTGCCTTGCGGCACACCGCTTTTCGAGAGCGGCACCATAAACCACTCGGCCACCTCTCCGAGCCAGTTGGCAATTATATCACAGAGCTACGCACGTGCGCGGCGCATGCAGGGTGCGACGGAATAATTACGATTCTCACCTGCGGCGACTATTCATGAACTGTTTTCAAACGGAGTTCAACGCTCTGCTGCTTGACATCGGAGAGGTATTGTGGTATCGTAAACACAACCCAGGTAATGATTCGCATCAACCCATCGGGCACCAGGAAACCAAAGGCTCAGTAGCAGCAAGGCGCAAGCCAGCGAACGGCCAACAGGATTCCAACGGATTGATGGGGTAAAGCGGAAAGTTACCTGGGTTCCCTTTTGTCCTCCTGAGCGTGCTTATGGTTGCTCTCTATGGTACGTGACAGATGACCTCCAGAATGCCGGGACTGCCACCAGCCCAGACCAGGATGAATGGCAGGAGCAACGCGAGTAGCAGCAAGACTCCCCCGAACAGTACCAGCAGCGCCGTCTCGGACGTCAGTGCTTTCCTGGATGGCAGGCGCCAGAACCTCATCATTGTCAGTCGTACCTCCGCTGTGGAACGTAGTCCCCCGGCCCCGTCCGTGTCCACGACCCGGCGTCTCGTCCGGGACTGACTGCGGGGGCATGGCACATCTTCCCCCCGCGGTCAGTCCGTGGAACGGTCTAGGGCTGGCGGACCTCCGGAATGACGGTCACCTCCCCGCTCTTTTGAAATCGGAGCTTCACGGTGAAGCGATCACCGGGCTTGAGGTCGCGCATCACACCGATGAGCATGACGTGGTAGCCGCCCGGCTTCAATTCGACTTTGCCCGCCGCGGGCACGGGAATTCCCTTGACAGGCTGCATACGCATGACGTCGTTGACTATTGTCGTCTCATGCGTCTCCGCCGTCGCCGCGACGTCGGACGAGGCCCCGACCAGCTCGTCGGCCGCCTGACCGTCGTTCACGATGACCATATACACTGCGCTTGTAATGGGCGCGTCGCCGCCCATAGCGCCACCCATGCCGCCCATGGGCGTTCCCGCAGCGGGCATCCTCACGGAGGAAGTCCGCGCCCATACGCTCTCGACTCGTATGCTGGGTCGTGCGACTGCTGGCGTCGCCGTGGGAACGGGAGCCGCCGGAGCGGGCGCCTGCGGGGGAGCACAGGCGGCAAACTGTGCAAAGGCGGCCAATGTCAGAAGCGCGGCGCCGAAGATGGTTGAGCGGCGCACTCGCGTGAGGCCACGAAAGTCCATAGGGGTGTACGCTCCTTTTTCATTCATGGGGTTGCCTAGCTGATTGACTCTTTGAGAAGCTGCCGTATGTTTCTGACCACGTCGTCAGGCTTTACTCCAAATGAGATGGGCGCATGCTGGAAGCCGCGCGGGTCAACAACGCGCGTGGACGCCGAGTGCTCGACCAGGTAGCCGAGCGGGCTGTCCTTTAGCTCCACCTTGCGGTGGTAAACCTTGTAGGCTTCATAGACGGCCTCCAGTTCGTCCGGCGTGCCCGTCAGACCGATGAAGTCTTTGTCGAAATGGGCCAGGTAGTCCTGCATGCGCATCGGCGTGTCTCGTTCGGGGTCCACGGTGACGAACACGAACTGGACGCGCTCCGCGTCCTTTCCCAGCGCCGCGCGCACCTGCCGCCACTCCGCTAGCGTCGTGGGGCAGACGTCCGGGCATGTCGTGTATCCGAAGAAAAGGAGGACCACCTTGCCGCGCTGGTCGCTCAGGCGGAATGTCCCCCCAAGCTGGTCATGGAGCGCGAATTCGATTGCTGGCGTGGGAGTCAGGATGTTCCCCGTGATGGTCACCGTAGGTCTCGACCCTTGTACGGCACAGGCGGCAACGAAGAGAGCCATGGCCGCCAGGAAGACGACATAAAGTACGAGACGAACGCGCGATGGCAAAACGACACGCATGCGATAGCTCCTTGGGCCGGTCAGTTTGATGGACTATTCGGCCACGGCATCGCGTCGCTCTCTATCGGCGAGAGAGCGCACACGAGCGCGTGGGCATGGCAACGCCGCGGGAAGAAGCTAGGCGCGCGGCGGTGGCGTGGCCTGAGGGAGAGACGCGCTCAGACGACCGGTCTCGGTCTCGGGCGCAAGGGTGGGGCGGCTGTCCGGGGCGGCAAGGTAAGGCGCGTGCTCGGGCGCAATGTCCTGGGCGGAGGCCATGACCCTGCCGTCGGTCAGAGGGGTGCATGGCAGAACACAGGAGACTGAGTCAGGAGCCGAGGCAGCCGTTATTCCGTGGGACACATCGGTGACGCGGTGCACATGAACGGCGAGAGCTGCGTTCGCCGTGGCGCTTGGTTGAGATGAAAGAAGACCAGGGGCTGAAACGTGCTCGGCGAGGTAGTGGTCAATCAGCGGCGCGGCAAACGAGGCAACGAGGGCGTACAAGCCCGCGACCGCGAGGATGCGTATGAGTCTCCGCATTGTCTGCACTCGCCTGGTGACGCGATGTTGTCTTCCAGCGACGTTATGTTTTGATTATAGCATGGAGGTACGGCGTGGGAACGCCCGCCGCGCTCATGCTTGCCGTGGCGAGGGCGCCTTCAAGACCCCCTTCGTCACCAGCGCCTGTATCTCGTCCGCGGAGTAGCCCAGCTCCGCGAGCAGCGTCGCGTTGTGCTCTCCCAGCCTCGGCGCGAAGCTGCGGAAGCTCGCAGGCGTATCAGAGAGCTTGACGGGAAAGCCCACCTGCCGCACCTTGCCCATGCGGGGATGCTCAAGCTCCAGGACAAGCTTCCTGTGCCTGACCTGGGGATTGTCCGGCACCTCGTTGACCTCCAGCAGGGGCGACGCGCACGTGTCCGCTTTGCGGAGCAGCTCGAACCACTCGTCGCGCGTCCTGGTCTTGATGATCTCCCGTATCTCCGCGTACATCCTGCGCCGGAGCGCCATATCCGCCGGCCGCAGCGTGAGCGGCGCGAATTCCGGTCGTCCGATGCCCTTGCAGAAGTTTCCCCAGAAGTGTTTCTCCGATGGCATGAGCACCAGGTACTTGTGGTCACTGGTCTCCAGGATAATCAGGGTGTCCTGCGGGCGTGAGAACGTCCTGCCCGTGCGGAGGTGAGCGGTCATGAACATGGTGACGAAGTGCATGGCGGTGTCCAGCATGGAGATGTCCACGTGCTGGCCGCGTCCCGTCTTGTGCCGGGCCTCCAGCGCCGACAGGATGCCGATGACCACGAACAGGCCGCTCGCCATGTCAACGGTCGGCAGGCCGGTCCAGACGGGCGTGCCGTCCTTGTCGTGGGGGAAGCTCAGCAGGCCGGCCAGGCCCTGGTAGTTGGGGTCGTGGCCGGGAAGGTCGCGGTAGGGCCCGTCCTGCCCGTAGCCGGACAGAGAGCAATAGACCAGGCGGGGGTTGATCTTCGCCATGGCGTCGTAGTCAATCCCCAGGCGCTTGACCACGCCGGGCCGGTAGCCCTCCACGAGCGCGTCCGCGGTGCGGACCAGCCGGTGGAAGACCTCTCGACCTTCAACGCTCTTCAGGTTAAGGGCGATGCTTCTCTTGTTGCGACCCAGCGGATTGTACGCAGCGTGCTGCTCCTCGCGCTCCGGCGACAGGCCGGGCGGCGTGAAAACGTCGCGTCCTACCCCCGCTCTGTCCTCCGTCTCCTCCACCTTGATAACGTCGGCGCCCATGTCGGCGAGGAGCATGGTGCCCGACGGCCCTGGCAGCAGCCGTGACAGGTCAACGATGCGAATGCCTTCCAGTGCGAGCATCAGCTACCTCCGGGATAAGAGTGTCGAAGCGGAACGGAGGGCGTGTCCGCCCTGCGCTCCGGGGGTGTGCTATAGTCGAAATGAGCGATGGGAGGGAAGGAGGCAGATACCATGTGGTGGAATGCCATGCCCTGGGAGTGGTTGGTGTTCGGCTGGCTCTTCATGATTCTCTTCTGGGGCGGCGTCATCGCCCTTAGCGTCTGGGTGATATTGCGCCTCACGCGCCGCGGGGACGCGGGGCCGACGCCCCTGGACGTCCTGAAGATGCGGTACGCCCGTGGCGAGATCACCAAAGAGGACTTCGACAGGCGCAAGGCCGACCTTCAGTAGCCTATCCTTTCGCTTTCACATGCGGGATGAGCCGCTCGCCGAGGAGGCGCAGCGTCTCCAGCGCCTCCTCCTGCTTGAAGTTGGGGCGCGCGATGCTCAGGATGATGTGGTTCACGCCGAACTCCTCGATGAAGCGGTTCAGCTTCTCCGCGCACTCCTCCGGCGAGCCGATCAACGCTCTGTTCAACTCCTCGTCGAACGAACGGTGGATGCGGACGGTGGTCTTCTCCTCCAGCCCCCACGGGCGGTAGAGGGCGAAGGTGTCCTTCATGTAGCCCTCGGCCAGCCGCACCGCCGTCTGCCTGTCCTTGGCGATGCAGGTGTAGCGCAGCAGAGGCACGTCCCTGGGGACGGGATGCCCCGCCTTGTCCAGGGCCTCCCGGTAGATGGTCCACAGCCGCTTGACGTCGTTGAAGTCCGCTTGGGGCGGGATGTACCACGCAAGCCCCATCTCCCCGGCGCGACGCACGGCCCCCTCGCTCTGCGCCGCCATCCAGATTGGCGGGTGTGGCTTCTGGATGGGCATCAGGCTGATGCGGCCCTTGGTCACGCGGAAGTGCTTGCCGTGGAACGTCACCTCGTCGCCCGTCCAGAGCTGCTTCATCACCTGAATGGACTCCACCATGCGGCCCACACGGTCGGCCCTGCGCGCGTTCGCCGCCTCGAAGAGCTGCTCTCTGTAGCCCAGGCCCACGCCGAAGATGAAGCGGCCTCCGGATATGGCGTCCAGGGTGGCGGCCTGCTCCGCCATGTCCACGGGGTTGTACAGGGGCAGTTGCACGATGCCGGAAATGAGGTTCATCGGGGCGGTGTCCGCGGCCAGCCGGGAGAGGACGAGCATCGGCTGGAACCACTTGACCGGGTGCGCCAGCCAGTGGTGCGGCGCGGCCACGCTGTTGAAACCGGCCTGGCGCCCCACTCGGGCCATCTCGGCCCAGTTGCTCACCTGCTGCTCAAGCGGATAGAGGGGATTGGCGACGCCGACGCCAAAGCCGAACTGCACGCTGGTCATCCTGTTCTCCTTACTCCTTGGGTGTCAAAAGCAGCTCCGGTGTGATGGCCGTCCCCTCGGCCACGCGGATGCCGGACGCCGCGTTGATGATCGCCTTCGCCTCCGCCAGCGCCAGCCACTTCTTGGACAGAAGGGACTGTGCGAACTCCGACGTCGCGGCCTTGAGCTGGTCTCTGGACACGATCTTGTGCACCAGTCCGAAGGCGTGCAGCTCGCGGGCGGTGTACCGCTTGCAGGTCATGATCATCTCCCGCGCCAGCGCCGGGCCTGCGAGCTTCGTGACGCGCGACGCGGCGGGCCCGCCCAGAGGCACGCCGAGGTCCACTTCAGGGAACCAGAACTGGGCGTCCTCCACGGCGATGCGGAAGTCGCACGAGTTGGAGATGGTCCAGCCGCCGCCCACAGCGAAGCCGTTGATGGAGGCGATGGATATCTGCTCCAGGCTCTCCAGCAGCTCGTAGATACGGGCGGTGAGGCGGGCGTTCGTTTTGCCCTGGGCCTTGAACCGTATGAGGCGCTCCTCGGGGTCGGTGATGCCCTTGAATATGGAGAGGTCCGCGCCCGCGCAGAAGGCGGCGCCCGTGCCCGTCAGGATGATCACGTGGGTTTCGGCGTCGTCCTTGAAGCTCGTCAGGATGTCAAGCAGCTCAAGAGTGGACTCCGCGTTCAAGGGGTTGCGCTTTTCGGGCCGGTTGAACGTGATGGTCGCCAGGTGTCCCTGCTTCTCGAGGAGAAAGTGTTTGTACGACATGGCGCTCCTTCCCGTGACGAATGCGGCGCGTATTATAGCAGAGGCCCGCATGGCCCACCAGTCGTGGGCGCGTTCTCGGAATGCAAAGCTACGGCAGAGCCTCCATGGAGTCCACCACCTTGGGCTTGTGCATGAGCGTCTTGTGCACGGGGCACCGCGTGGCGATGTCAAGAAGCCGCTCCCTCTGCTCCGCGCTCAGCGGGCCTCCGACCTGAATCTCCCGCGTGACAAGCTCTACGCGGCCCGACTCGTCCGCCTCGCAGTCACGGCAGTCCTGGGCGTGGACCCGCTGGTGGCTCAGGGTAACGCGCACCTCCTCCAGCGGCCAGTCCTTCCGGCGCGCGTACATCAGGAGCGTCATCGCCGTGCACGACCCCAGCGCGGACAGAAGCATCTCATACGGGCCGGGGCCCATGTCGTCGCCCTCCGGCGCGGGCTCGTCGCCGACCCAGGCGTGCGGCGCCGCTCGTACAAGGACTTGGTATTTGCCCAGACTGGTGACGGATATCGTGGCCATGCCGTTCCTCCTGGAGAGAGTGTGACCCCTTCCAGCCTGATTATGGGAGAGATATGGACTCATGGCAAGGGTATATGGCCGGGAGACGGCTTCGCGCCGGGTTGACGGAGAGAGATGTCCCTGCCACAATAAGGCGGATTTTGCCGGAAGGAGTTCTGCGCGGTGGGCAAATACGATAGCTATACGACTGGCCTGTTCGCCATCCCGGAGTACGAGGGTGAGAGCAAAGTCACAACCCTGGGAGAGGCGATACGGCGAAACGTGAAGCCCGGCATGACGGTGCACATGTCCCAGGACGCCCGCGCCGCCGCCTGCGAGGTCATCCGCCAGTTCCATGGCACAAGGCCCGGCCTCACCCTCGTTGTCAGCGTCATGGGGCAGCACGCTTTGAACGTCGTCCACGCCGGACTGCTCAAAAAGCTCATTACAACCAACGCCTCCGACCTGTTCCCGGCGCCCGGCCCAAGCGCCATCATCCAGCGCGCCTTCAAAGACAAGACCGTCGAGATAGAGAGCTGGTCGCTTCTAAGCCTGCTCCAGCGGTTCATGGCTGGCGCTCTGGACGTCCCCTTCATGCCCACCAAGTCCCTGGCCGCCAGCAGCATGGCGGAGCACAACAAAGGCGACTATGTCCCAATGGACGACCCGTTCGGCTCAGGCAGGAGCGTCGGCGTGGTCAGGGCGCTCCAGCCGGACGCCTCCATCATCCACGGGTGGGCCGCCGACCCCTACGGGAACACCATCACCATGCCCGTGGACGGCGACGGCATATGGGGCGCCAAAGCCGCCAAAAACCCCGTCATCGTGACCGTGGAGCGCATCGTGTCCACGGACTTTATCCGCGCACACGCTCCGCTGGTGAAGATTCCGGGCCACATGGTGGGCGCGGTGTGCCACGTCCCCTTCGGCGCGCACCCGGGCGGCATTCTGAACAGGCTGCTGCCCGCGGAGTTCCAGCCGTACACGCAGGACAGGGAGTTCATCGTGGCCCACCGGAACGCGAGCCAGAAGCCGGAGACGCTGGACGCATGGCTCAAGGAGTGGGTCCTGGACGTCAGGGACCACGAAGACTACTTGAAGAAGCTCGGCTCCGACAAGCTCCTCTGGCTGCGGGGCCGCGCCCAGGCCGATTCGTGGGAGGTGGAGATGCGTTCCCAGGCGGACACCGTCTCCGAGTCCCCCGAGTACAACGCCTCGGAGCTGATGGTGATCGCGGCGGCGCGACAGCTCATCGAGCGGATGCCGCAGCGCGGGCATCGCGTCGTGCTCACGGGCATAGGCACAGGCGGGCTGGCCGCCTTCCTGGCGTACTACAAGCTGCGCGAGAAGGGGTACACCATCGCCCTCACTATCGGCTCCGGCTACTTCGGTTACGCGCCGCGTCCCGGCAGTCCCACCCAGTCGGACTACGCCAACACCTCGACATCTCAGATGTTGAGCGACGGGCTGGACATCTACGGCGTGGTGGTGGCCGGGCCGAAGAACGCCAGCATCGGCATTCTTGGCGCCGGACAGATTGACAAGCACGGCAACATCAACTCCACGCGCCTTTCCGCCGACACGTACCTGACCGGCGCGGGCGGCGGCAACGACGCCGCGAGCACGGCCCGCGAGTGCATGGCGGTCGTGCCCCAGTCCAAGCGCCGCTTCATGGAGCAGGTCCCCTACATCAGCATGCCCGGGCGCAGTGTGAACGTCCTGGTCTCCAACCGTGGCATCTTTCAGAAGCTCGGCGACAGCCAGGAGCTTGTGCTGACTCACTGCCTGCCGGACCCGGCCACGCCCTCGCTGGACAAGCGAATCGAGGCCATCAGGGCCAACTGCGGGTGGGAGCTGAATGTGGCGCCAAAGGTGGAGGACGTGCCGCCGCCGACCGTCGAGGAGCTGACGGCGGTGCGCCTGCTGGACCCGCGCAAGGAGTTCATCGGCCCGCGCGGGTAGCGTCCGGCCAGCTCTCCTCTAGCAGAGACGGCGCGGGTTGCCCGCCGGTCCCTGCAGCGTTCCGACCGGAGATTCGTTGCATTGGCCCGCAGAGTGCAGGCCGCAGGGCGGTACGCCAGGGTTGTAGGGGTGTCCCCTACAATTTACAACTCCCCCTGCTCCTGCAGGAGCAGGGGGACACCAGGGAGATAAGGTATCCGCCGTTCGCAACGGCGTGAACCCCGTGCAGCAAGGCGCTCGAATCATTCAAGCGAACCAATGACTCAGGACACACTAGTCTACAGCGCGACGGAGGTATGCCATGCCGAACGTTAAGATAGATGCAACGCTGGACATGCACTACGAGATGGACGACTTCACCGACCCCTGGACGGACCCGCCGGTGGCCGTCATGCACCACGGCATAGCCAAGAGCAGTCGCTTCTGGTACGCATGGGTGCCCCACCTGGCGCGGCGGTTCCGCGTGTACCGCATCGACGCGCGCGGCTTCGGCCAGTCCAGCGTCCCTCCGCCGGACTTCCGTTTGTCGCTCGACAGCTACACCAGCGACCTGCTGGCGTTCATGGACAAGCTCGGTCTGCGCAAGGTGCATCTGCTTGGAGAGACGTTCGGCGGGACCGTGACGCTGAAGTTCGCGCACGACCATCCGGAGAGGCTCCACAGCCTGGTCTTGTGCGCCGCGCCGCACACCTTCGTCGCACTGAAGCAGCGCAACCCTGAGGAGGTGCGCATGTTGCGCGAGCACGGAGTCGCCGAGTGGGCGCGGGAGACGATGTACGGGCGGTTCGACCGCACCCAGGTCCCCGCGGGCCTCATCGACTGGTACCAGGAGCAGATGTCTAGGGCCAACCCGCGGAGCGTCATCGGCGTGGTGAGCCATCTCCCGGAGGTGGACCTGACGCCGCTCCTGTCGCACGTGCGCGTGCCCGTGCTCATCATCGGCGGTGAGAAAAGCATCCTGATGCCCCCGGCGTGGCTCGAGGGCATGCGCAAGACCCTCCCGCGTGCCGAGCTGGTCATCATTCCCGGCGCGCAGCACCACGTCCAGGCGGCCTTCCCCGACAGGTGCGCTCAGGAGGCGGTCATATTCATGCTCAAGGCAGGGTCGGCGTAGGGCGGACGACGGAGTGACCAGCCAGAGAAATCGCGTCAAGACGCGAGCGTTCATTCCCCTCCGTCCCGCGAGTCCTTGAAGACGTGCCAAAAGAAGCCCGCTGGTCCACCACCGTCATTCCGACGTGGGGCTTGCCTCGTACTTGATACGGGGCCGGAACCCGGTGGCGCTCATTCGTCATTCCGGCGTACGCCGGAATCCAGCGTTCCCCAGCGCTTCCCTGGATACCGGCTTCCGCCGGTATGACGTGAAATAGGGAACGTGCTTCCGAAGCAGGCTTTTCGCTGGAGCGACGACGGGGCGCGCCCTCTACAGTTTGCCATGTCCATGAGTGCGCGCGAAGGAAGCAGACGCGATTGCCATGGGTGAGTGGATGGAAACGCTGCAGAGCAAAAGAAGTGCGTGGGAGCATGGTCTGCTGTAGAGCGGGTGGCTGAACGTGCGTCTCGCAGGCTAAGGTGGCCGGTCTACCTTCAGTCTCCCGCTCCTGACGGCTTTAAGGACAGCCTCGGTCCTGGTCCTGGCTTTCAGCTTCAGGAAGAGGCTCTGCACGTGGGCTTCCACGGTTTTCAATGAGATGCCCATCGCTTTGGCAATCTCGCGGTTCTTCGACCCATGCCCTAAGTATTTGAGGACCTCGCTCTCTCTGCGTGTCAGCTTCTCGTCTGCGGGCACGACGCGCACCGCGCGCGGCACACGCTTCTCACGTTGAGACAGGAAGTCGCTTACCTTGTCCGCGACCTCGTGTGCGAAGACAACCTTGCCTTCGTTCACGTCCTTGACGGCCTGTCGCAGCTCCTGGACCGAAGCGGTCTTCAGCAAGTATCCCGCTGCTCCGCGCTTGAAGACCGCGGCGACGTGATTAAGGCAATCATGAGAGCTCAGGACGAGGACTCTGGCGCCGGGGGCAAGCGCCCTGGCGGTCCGGATGATTGTAAAACCGCCTATCAGATCCAGGCGGACGTCCACAATCACGACATCAGGCTTCGCTCGGGCGATCATGCTCAGGCCGGTGCGCACATCGGCTGCCTCTCCGACCACGCGCACATGCCCGTCGCGCTGGAGCGCCCGCTTGATGCCCAGTCGGACCAGCTCGTGGTCATCAACCACGATGACACGAATGACCGGTTCTCTTATCGTCTCTGGAGCACTCACGTTGTGTCCCCGCTGGGAGCGCCAATCATACCGTTGCATGATACGGAATCACTGGATGACGCGCATGAGTGAATGACCCGAAACCATGTGGTGAAAACCCCCACTTTTCAGCAATCCTGTCGCCCAGAGTTTCAACGCACTCACCACAAGGCCGCTCGGGCAAGACCACCTTCGCGAGACTACGCACTTCGAGGCGAGTAGTACTAAAGTACTGTAGTATGTTCAAGTCTCGCGTCGTTGTCAATATCACCTGGTGTGGTGTTGCCGAAATCTGTTTGAATGTCATTCCTTAAGGGCAGGACACTGGAGCGACCTGAGCGTTTATAGAGTTTATACCTAGTGGCGTACCCCAGCCCGGACTTGCGCGCTCACGCTTTCGGGCATATTATCCGGTGGTGCGTGGCTCATATCCCTAGAGCGACGCTCTATGCGGACTGCAGGATTGCAAAGGACGCTGCGCCCTCGACCCGTGGATATGGTACAATCCGCCGTAGCGTCCGCCGCGCCTATTGCGTTTCCAGAGCTGAGCTCTTCCGCGTGAGTGTGGCGAGAACCTTCCTGGAACGCGCGAAGGCTGGCCTGGCGGACATCAAGATGCGCGTGAGGTCAGTTGAGAACCTTGACCGTTTCGTCGCAGGTCTTGAAATCAGCCCGCAAGAGATTTTTGCCGCCTGATTGGGCTTCCCTCCTCAACTCTCTTGTTCTGGCTAGGGCCGCCGCCGGCGGCATAGTTTTCCTCTACCTGGCCACGGTTATAGCCGCCTACTACGCTACTCTTCAGCCGCCTCAACTCGGTCTGCGCTTGGGCCTCTGCGCTGACAAGCCGTGCGTTGCGTGGGTGATGCCCGCGAGCCATGCGTGGGGTCAGGGCGTCCGCCCCGGCATGCCCGTCCGGTCCGTGAATGGCGCCGCTCTCGCAACGGGCGGTCTGGCGGCGACGGAGTCCATAGAGGAAGCCGAAGTTGTCACCGCTTCGGGGTCTGTCATGCGCGTGCAGGCGCAGACGACTCCGTTCGGACAAAGTCCCACGAAGTTTTCCATATGGCTTCTTGCGGGCGTCTTCGCGCTGCTGGGCGCCGTTGTCGTCGCGCGCAGACTGGACCTTGCGACGGCCAGGGCCTTCGGAGGGTTCGCGGCGGCCACCGCCGTCGCTCTGGCGATTGGCCCTGCCGCAGGCGGACCCGCTCCAGAGTGGGCGCTTCTCATCCAAATTCCCGCCCTGGTGGCGGTCGGCGCCACCCTTTACATGTTCGCCATGAAGCTGACGAGGATAACGTCGCGCATTGCGAGTGCGATAGCCGTGGTGCATGTGGTGGGCATAGGCCTTTTCGTTCTCGTTGGCTTCGCCACTGCTGTCCTGTTCCAGCCATCGTTTTACAGTCTGTTGCGCCCCGTTCTCCTCCTGTATGTCTCGGCTTGTATCTTCGGCGCGATAGCCTTGCTGAGCGTCAGCGCCGTGCGCGAACCTTCGTCCGCTCGTCGTCAGGGGATGCGCATTTCCCTCCTGGGCGTGGCCTTAGGCACACTGCCTTTCGTTGTGTTCACTCTCCTCCCTGAGGTATTGGACTATCCCGCCGTGGTGCCTGCGCATATCAGCATTCTGGCGTGGGGTCTTGTCCCCGCGTCGTTTGCCTACGCAATGCTCCAGTACCAGCTCATGGGAATACGACGGCTTGTCCACAGGGGGACGGTCAATGCCATAGCCGCTATTGCCCTCCTGATCATCCTGATTGCGCTTCTCACCGTGGTCCTGCGCGCGGTGCACGACGAGAAGGAAGACCTGGCGAGTCTCTCCATAGTCATGGGCGTGCTGCTGGCCGCGGGAGTCCTCCTGTTCTTTCCGTTGCAGCGTGGCGCGCGCTGGCTCGTGGACAACGTGCTTTACTCGGAGGACCCGGACATGCAGTCCTTTCTGCGCATGATGCGCGCCGAACTGCTCACGTCGCATCGCACGTCTGACGTGGCGACGGGCATCGCACAGCGCACTGCTGAAATCCTCAACCTGGAGTCAGTCCTGTTCTTCCTGGGGCCGGACCCGCAGCAATGTCATCTTGTGGCGCAGACGGGTGAACGGGCCAAAGAAGTCCGCGAGCACGTGTACCCTCAGCTTATGCAGGCCCACATAGACGGACTCATCTCTCCGACAAGATCGATAACGGAATATCAGTGGAAGTCCGATTCTCTGCTATTCGTGCACCTCAATCTCCCTGACCAGTACGTCGGTTACATGCTTCTGGGTCCCAAGAAGGCAGGCGAAGTCTTCAGCAGCAGCGAGAAAGAGCGAGTGGCCAGCATCGCTTCTCTGTACGCTCTGGCCCTTGCCAAGCACGAGCTGGCCGAGGACTTGAGGCTGTTGAACGAGCGTCTGGTCAAGGCGGAGGAGGCCGAACGGGCGCGCATAGCAATAGACCTGCACGATGGCCCTCTTCAGAGGGCCATGCTCCTCGCGGGCGCCTTCGGCGGCGAACCCGTGGACAGCAAGGCCGTGTTCCGGGAGCTGGTGACCGAGCTGCGAGACATCTGCTCCCGCCTGCGTCCCGCCATCCTGGACGACCTGGGACTGGTGCCGGCGCTGGACTGGCATCTGCGCAACGTGTCGCAGCGGACCGGTCTCCCCATCTTCCTGCGGCTGGACAAGGTCAGTGAAGAAGAGAGACTGTCGCCGGATACCGAGTTGGCCCTCTTCCGCGTCGCTCAGGAAGCGACAGCCAACGCCATCAAGCACGCAAGCGCGACATCTCTTGAGGTGTCCCTGTCCAGGGAGGGGAACTCGGTCATCCTCAAGGTGTCGGACAACGGAATCGGCTTCTCTTCACGAGCGTACGCCAAGCGCGGTCTCGGCCTTTCAGGCATGCGGGAAAGGCTTATGCAGGTGGACGGCTCGCTCAACATTCAGACCGTCCCTGACCTGGGCACCACCGTGATGGCGCGTGTACCTTTGAGCCAAGTGCAAAATCGTAACGATGAGAGAGCGCATGATGAGTAAAGCTGTCAAGGTGCTGATAGTGGACGACCAGCAGATGTTCCGCGAGGGCATTCGCCATCGCTTGTCCCAGGAAAGCGACGTCTCCGTCATGGGCGAGGCGGCCTCCGGCGAAGAGGCCCTCGCCATGGTCGCGCGCGAGAAACCGGACGTCATCATACTGGACATCCGCCTTCCCACCATGTCCGGAATTGAAGTGGCGCGACAGGTGCGCCAGCAATGGCCGGACGTGAAGATACTGGTGCTCAGCGGCTATGACTTCGACCAGTACGTACGGGCGGCGGCGAGATTGGGCATTGATGGGTACGTGCTGAAGGATGCGCCGCAGGACGTCCTGGTGAAAGCGCTCCGCGAGATCGTCGCCGGCGGCGTGGTGCTGGTCCCGCAGATCGCGTCCAAGGTCATGAGGGACTACAGAGACATGCCCGCAGCCAGCAAACCCCGGCTCATTGAGGACCTGACGATACGCGAAATCGAAGTGCTTGAGCTCATGTCCGAGGGCCTGCGGAACGCGGAGATCGCCGAGCGGCTGTCCATATCCGTCCGCACCGTCGAAGCGCACAGCAGCAACATCATGTCCAAGCTGGGAACGGAGAGCAGGACGGAGGCCGTGCGCGTCGCCGAGGAGAAGGGGCTGCTCAAGTAGGCGCATGGCGCCGCCGCGCTGCCCTCAGCGCCGCGCCCCGACGAGCCACCGCGTATGAGGGCTCCGTCTTCCATGGACGGGGAGTCTTGTTAGTGCTATGAATATGAGACCTCACTCTCTGCCCCTCTGCGTCATGGTCATGAAGAATTGGAGGGCCACGTGTGGCTGTGCAGAGGAGGGGAGTCCAGAGGGGCAAAGTCCCTCCGCGGGGGCACGGGGGTGTTCTTACGTCTAACTGCTACGACAACTAAGTGATGACCACTAGGCAAGTAAGACGCAATTGCCCTGACGAGAGGCCATGTCATCCCGCGGCAATGAGCAACCGTGGTATATAATGGTCTTCCCGCACACACGCGGGAATGGAGAGTATGGACGACCAGGAACTCAGGCGGCTCCTCCAGACGGTCATTGACCTGGGAGCTTCGGACTTGCACGTCGCGGCGGGAAGGCCGCCCGTCGTCCGGCGCACGGGCCGGCTGGAGCCTATCGAGGGCTTTCCCGCCCTGTCGCCCGCGCAGATCAGGGATTTGCTGGTCGTCATGGCTGGCCCTGAAGCTGTAGCGTCATTCGAGGGCGAGCGCGATCTGGACTTCGCGTACAGCACGCGAGGGATAGCGCGCTTCCGTGTGAACGCCTCCTACCAGCGAGGCTCGATTGCGTTGTCCCTGCGGCCTGTCCCCGTCGCGCCGCCGACGTTCGAGCAGCTGCGCCTGCCGCGCGCCTGCGCCACCCTCGCCAAGCTGCAGCGCGGTCTCGTGCTTGTCACGGGCCCGACGGGCAGCGGCAAGACCAGCACTCTGGCCGCGATGATTGACTACATCAATCGGACATCCCGGGTCCGCGTCGTGACCATTGAGGACCCCATCGAGTTCCTGCATTCCGACAACCAGGCCCACATCATCCAGAGGGAGGTCGGTGCGGACACGCGCTCCTTCGCCGCCGCCCTCAAACACGTTTTGCGGCAGGACCCGGATGTCATCCTGGTAGGGGAGCTGCGCGACCTGGAGACGGTCGCGCTGGGCCTGACGACGGCGGAAACGGGTCACCTGGTGCTGGCGACGCTGCACACCAACAGCGCCATCCAGACGGTGGACCGCATCATAGACGTCTTTCCGGTCGCTCAGCAGAACCAGATACGCGCTCAACTGGCGCTGGTCCTGGAGGGCGTTGTCGCTCAGAGGCTTCTGCCCCGCGCCGACGGCAAGGGACGAGTCGTCGCATGCGAGGTGCTGATGTGCACTCCGGCCATCCGCAACCTCATCCGTGAAGGCAAGACACACCAGATGTCCACATACCTTCAGACGGGAACACGCGCGGGAATGCAGACCATCCAGCAGGCGGTCAAGGAATTGGTCGAAGCCGGGCTGGTCAAGGACGAAGACGCGCAAGCGCTGCTGACACAGCAGACATAACGTATCACTGATGAACATCTTCTTTGACGTGGACAACACGCTGATCGCCCGGGATGGGAGCCTGCGTCCGTTCGTGCCTCAGGTGTTCGAGCGGCTCATCGGCGAGGGGCACAGGATTTACGTCTGGTCCGGCGTCGGATTACGATGGGAAGTCGTGGAGCAGCATCGCCTGCGGCCCTATGTCTCGGACGTGTTCGTCAAGCCAATGTATGACCACCACAACAGCCTTCGCCTGCTGGGTGTGTCCGTGAAGCCCGACTTCTGTGTGGACGACCACCCAGAGGTCATTGGGGCATTTGGCGGAGTCACCGTCTGGCCCTATGAAGACCCGGACCCACTGGACAGGGAGATGGAGCGGGTTTACCAGACGGTGCAGGGCCTTGTGAAGGCGCGGCTCAACGGCGGCTAGACACGCGCCACGCGGGGCGGGACCCGGCAGCGCTCAGCCTGCAGGATCGCCTCAATCGTGGCGACGGCGTGGTCGAGTTGCCCGTTGTCATTCACAACCACATAGTCGAACATGGGCAGGCGCGCCATCTCCTCTCGCGCCGTCTTGATGCGCCTCTCCATATCCACCTCGCGCTCGGTCTTGCGTTGCCGCAGCCTGCGCTCCAGGTCTTCCTGAGTGGGCGCCGCCAGGAAAACGAACACCGCCTGTGGAGCCAGACTCTTAATGGTGGCGGCGCCCTGCACGTCAATCTTGATGAACACGTCCCGTCCCTTGCTCAGGGCGTCGCGCACCTGCGAGCGGGGGACTCCGTACCAGTGCCCATAGACGTAGGCGCTTTCCAGGAACTCACCGCGCTCCTTCATGGCCGTGAACGCATCCAGGGTGTAAAAGAAGTAGTCCACGCCGTCGCGTTCATTGACGCGCTGGGGTCGGGTGGTGGCAGTGACGGTGAAGTGGTACGGACGGTCAAGCTCGCGGAGGCGCGCCAGCACGGCGTCCTTGCCCACGCCGGACGGGCCGGACAGGACGACCAGCAGGGGACTCCGCGCGAGGTATTCTCTGGGCAGCAGGTCCACCGCGCGCTCCTGCCGTGCCCTACGAGGACTCGGCGCCGGGGCCATTCTGGAGGCGGTTTGCGATGGTGGCGGGAGTGAGCGCCGCGAGGACGATGTGCCCGCTGTCCAGCACCACGGCAGCCTTGACCCGGCGGCCGCTGGTCATGTCCACAATAAGACCGCGACTCTTGCCGTCCTTGATCATGGCTTTCACCGGCGCGGAGCGCGGCGACACGATGGCGAGGATGCGGTTCGCCGCCAGGACGTTGCCAAAGCCTATGTGAATCAGGTCCGTCGGCATAGACATTCCTAAGCCCGTCCTTCGATACGACGGTTGTGGCACGGCGCCCGCGGATAAAATAATATGCCCGCTATCCATGACCGCGGCGGCGCTTACTTTGCGACCGCCGGTCATGTCAACGAGCGCCCCTCGCCTCCGGCCTTCCTCGATAAGTCCCCGTGTTTCCACCGAGCGGGGCGGCAGGACTGCACGGACGCGGTTGACCCTTAGCATGTTCGCAAATCCGACGATTGTCAAGCCATGGGCCGGGGTCGGAGCGCGCTGCTGATGCGAGGCCATACGTCTCCTACGATGAACGCGCGAGGCGGCGCAGGTCTTGCCAGAAGCTCGTGTAGGAAACGGAGGCGGCCTCCGCGTCCTCAATAGTCGTCTCGCCCCGGGCCACCAAGCCGGCCACCGCCACGGTCATAGCCAGACGATGGTCACCGTGGCTCTGGCACGCGGCGCCGCGCAGGTGGGCGCCGCCGTGGATGACCATGCCGTCGGGACGTTCTTCAATCCGGACGCCCATGCGGCCCAACTCCTGCGTGATTGTGCGGATGCGGTCGGACTCCTTTACGCGCAGTTCTTCCGCATTACGAATGGTGGTGGCGCCGCGGGCCACGGCCGCCGCCAACGCCAGAATAGGAATCTCATCAATGGCGCGCGGCACCAGGTCGCCGCCGATCTCCGTGGCTTGGAGCTGGCTGGACTCGGCGACGATGTCCGCGACAGGCTCGCCGCCGACTTCGCGCTGGTCCTCCAGACGGACGCGGGCGCCCATGGCGCGCAGCACGTCCAGCACCCCTGTTCGCGACGGGTTGACGCCGACGTTGCGTATGCGTATTCGGGCGTCAGGATGGATGGCCGCGGCCACCAACCAGAAGGCCGCCGCGCTGATATCTCCCGGCACGTCCACATCCACAGCTTGCAGCCGCCCTGGCCGGACAGTCACGCGAGGCCCGTCCGTCCGCACGTGAGCGCCCATGGCGCGGAACATGCGCTCCGTGTGGTCGCGGGTGGGCGCCGGCTCTTCCACTTCCGTTTCGCCTTCGGCGAACAGCCCGGCTATGAGAATGGCGCTCTTGACCTGGGCGCTCGCCACGGGCATCCGGTAGCGAATGCCCTTCAAGCCGCCTCCGCGGATGACCAGGGGCGCCAGCGTGTCGCCCTTTCGTGCCCATATCTGAGCGCCCATCTGCCGCAGGGGAGCGATGACACGCCCCATGGGGCGGCTGCGGAGCGAGCTGTCGCCGGTCATGACGGACAGGAACGGGCGGGAGGCCAGCAGCCCGCTGAACAAGCGGGTGGTGGTGCCGCTGTTGCCCGCGTCCAGGACGTTCTCCGGTTCGCGCAGTGCGTCCGCGCCTTGCCCTTGGACGACCAGGCGCAGAGAGCCGTCCTCCGCGGACATGGACTCGATGGAGGCGCCCAGAGCGCGCAGACACGCCAGTGTGGAGAGGCAGTCCGCGCCGGGCGAGAAGTGCGTGACGGTAGCCCGCCCGTGGGCGCACGCATTGAAGAGAGCGGCCCTGTGGGAGATGGACTTGTCGCCGGGCAGCGACAGGTCTCCTTCCAGGAGCGCGCAGGGACGGACCGTCTCACGCATGGCCGGTTGCTACGCCTTCGGGGGCGGCTGGTCGGCGGGCTTCTTCTGGCCCTTGCCGTCCACGTCGCCCATCAGCTCCTTGCTGCGGCGCGCGAGCCGCTCGCCGACGAAGAGGCCGGCCATCCGCTCGCCGAGGCCGGGTATCTCCTCAAACGCCTTGCCGGAGGGACTGGGCTCAAAGGAACCCCCCAGCCAGCGTTGCCGCGCTTCGTGCACGCGCACGAAGGCCGGGCCAAGCTGGTCATTCGCTTCCGTGAGCATCCGACGGTACTCCTCGAGCTCGTGAATCATCGCGTTGATCCAGTGGACGACGTTGTCCTTGTTGGTGAGGCAGATGTCCCTGTTCATCTCAGGGTCGCCGGAGGCCAGGCGCGTGACGTCGCGGTAGCCGGAGGAGGCCAGGCGGCCCATCTCGCGCCAGGAGGGGCTGCCCGTTGTCGCGGAGGTCAGCGCGGACGACACGACAAGAGGCAGATGGCTCACCGCGGCGACGAAGCTGTCGTGCTCCTGCGGGTCCAGGAAGAAGGGCTTGGCCCCGGCGATCTCCGCCAGCCCGACGACTGTTTTTACCGCCTCCGGGGGCGCATTCTTGCCCGGAATGATGCAGTAGGCGGCGTCTTTGAAGAGTCCCGCGTCCGCGGCGTCAATGCCGGACAGCTCCTTGCCCGCCATCGGATGGCCGCCCACGAAGCTGACGGTGGCCGGAAGGTACTGCTCCGCCCACGCCAGTACCTGGGTCTTTGTGCTGCCTGTGTCGGTGACCACGCAATTGGGCTGCAGGTGCGGCGCGATGGTCTTCATCACGTCGCCTATGGCCATCACCGGCGTGGCGATGATGACGATTCCTGCCTTCTCGACCGCCGCGATGAGGTTCCACGAGGACTTGTCCGCCGCGCCGCGTTTCACCGCCTTGGAGGCCGCGGATGGTTCCTTGTCGTGGGCGACAATCTCCACGTTCTTGAGCTTGGCCTTCTTGAGGGCCATGCCCAGGGAGCCTCCGATGAGGCCCGTTCCGATGATGGCGATCTTGTCCATGTCCGTCTCCCTCTTGCCGCCAGCTACGGCAGCGGCCTTCCGGCGAAAAGCATGCCAAGGAACTGCGCCACGGTCCGCAGGCCGCCCCACAGGAAACTCTGGTGGGAAAAGCTGTCAAAGGCCAGCACCGCGATGAGGAGCATCGGCCCGTAGTTTTCGACGCGCGCCAGCGCGAATGCGGGACGCTGTGGAAGAATGCCCAGAAGCACCTTGAATCCGTCCAGGGGCGGCAGGGGTATCAGGTTGAAGACGCCGAGGATGATGTTGTAGAAAACGATATAGCCCAGGATATCGCCGACCAGCCCCTGGTCTAGGCTGAAGAGGACGCCGCTCGATGCCAGCACCCCCATCTTCAGCGGGATGCCGACAAGTCCCGCGGTGACGAAGTTCGCCAGCGGGCCGGCTATGGCGACCAGGGCCATGGCCTTCATGTGGTCCATGCGGATGCCGATGGCGTACGGGTTGACCGGCACGGGTTTGCCCCAGCCGAAGCCAATCAGAAGCAGCAGGACGGTGCCCATGGGGTCAAGGTGCCGGATTGGGTTCAGGGAAAGGCGGCCGAGCCGCCGCGCCGTGTCATCGCCCAAGGCGTGCGCGGCCAGGGCGTGGCCGAACTCGTGCACGGTGATGGCGACGAGCAGCGCCAGCCCCAGTGTGACCAGGACGACGGGAAGCACCGCCAGGAACTGCAGCGGGTCGCGAAAGAGCAGCGTCAACAGGGGAAGCAGCATAACAGCCTTGTCCGGTCTTACTTTGCGCGGTCGCGTTCGCGCCAGATAACGCATTATAGCATGGGCAAGCCTGGCAACCAAACGCGGGATCGCGCCCCTGACCGCTTGATGGGGAGCCTTACCCCAAAGGTCGCATGGGACGCAACTGTCACCATGAGCGAAGCGAAGGGTCTATGTTGGTTCATGTACCAGATGTAGATTCTTCGCTGCGCTCAGAATGACTTTATAGGCAAAGCCGTTTGACGGGGCTGGCGTATTCACGAATGGGGGGATTCAGCGTGGCAGTCGCCGTCGAGATGAAGCTAAAGAGCCTGCCGGGGTGGCGCTCAGAATAGCAGAGTTCCCCGTCGCGGGAAGGCGCTACTCGTCGCCCTCCTCCTCCTCTTCCTCGTCATCCTCCGCCGCGGCACGGACGGTGATCTTGGGCAGGATGGCAGTCGCCTTCAACCTTTTCTTCTTGGGCGGCGCGAGGCCGTCCGCGGTCTTTCGAAGATTGGCTATGGCCTCCGCGGACTTCACATCCTTGACACGGACGACCAGTCCCTGCACGCCCATGTCCCGCAACACTTCGACTTCCGCGCTGGACAGGGTGACGGGCACCACGGCCAGGACGGGCTTGCTGGTAAGTCCGGCGGTGCGCTGGAAGACCATGATCCGCTGGACGGTGAGCGGCGGGTCCCCAATGTCCAGGAGCACGGCATCAACGTTCAGTTGCTCCGCCGTGGCCGCGAGGGAGTCCTCCATGAGACCGTCAAGGACGAGCACCTTACCTATGCCTTCGTCGTCTTCGTCGCGAAGGGCGGCCATGGGCGCCTGCTGCGGTTCGAAGACGACGAAGTCGCAGCCCGCCTTCTTGAGCGCCGGCAGGTGCTCCGCGCTGAGGTTCTGGCAAAAGGCCCCACAGGTCGCGTGCTCTGCTTTCAGGATGGTGCTGGCGTCTTTCAGGTTGTCCGGGGATATGGGGACGGCTATGAAGTCGGCGCCCGCGCTGGCCGCCGCCGCCGCCGCCTTGGGGTTCTCCTTGTCCAGAAGGCAGAGAGTGAGGAGGGCTGGCGTCTTTGCCTGCGCCGCGTGGAACCCAAAGCCCATGGGCGGCTGGTCCATACCGCGGGCGAGCTTCTCCAGTTGCTTCACCAGTTTGCTCACGTTACGTCCTCATATCTCCGCATTGAATCAGAGTGGAGCCAGCGGTGGGACTCGAACCCACGACCTGCGGTTTACGAAACCGCTGCTCTACCACTGAGCTACGCTGGCGTCAAAGCTAACGGCCCAGCGGCATGGCTGGACCGTCACTCAGCTATTTTACTACGGGCGTCGCCTGAACGCCACACATGCCCCAGTCGCGGGGATGCGCGCCAAAGGGCGATTAAAGAACAGGCGCAGGTTTTTTCCTTTTGCAAGGAAACCCGCGCCCTGGCTGGCCCGTGGATGCTGGCACGGGCGAGGCATGTGAAAGAGCCTGGCTAGACGATTTCGAGCATGGCCCGCGTGCCCTTTTTGATCGCGGCGACGCGGAGCAGCGTCCTGATGGCCTGGGCTACGCGACCCTGCTTGCCAATCACCTTGCCCTTGTCTTCCGGGTCCACCTCAAGCTTGAAGATGACCCGGTCGGCCTCCTGGACTTCCGTGACTTTGACGGCGTCAGGCTTATCGGTGATAGACCTGGCGATGAATTCGACCAGCTCTTTCATGGCCTGTTCAGCCTTTCTCGAGGCCCAGCTTCTTGAAGAGCAGCGCCACGGTCTCCGAGGGCTGAGCTCCCGTCTTAAGCCACTTCGCCGCTTTGTCCGCGTCCACCTTCACCGTCGGCGGGTCGGTACGTGGATTGTACTGGCCGATCACCTCGACGAAAGCCCCATTACGTGGCGCCCTGGAGTCCGCAACCACGATTCTATAGCTGGGCTGTTTCTTTGCCCCCACGCGCCGGAGCCGTATTCGAAGCATTCTGACCCATCCTCCTGGATATAGAAAACACAAGCCGTCCTCAATGACGAGGCGTGAGCATTGTATCCTTGCTCAACTTGTTTTGTCAACTCCGGACGAGCTGTCCATCTGGTGCAAAATTGACTGCTCCCCAATCTACACTGACGAAAAAGGCATGCTATAATCGGCGATTATGGCTAAAGTGACCGAGGCAGCCGCACTCAAGTCAGGGCAGGCAGTGTTCCTGTGCGACTTCTCTCCGCCGCGCGGCGTTGACCTGGCGTACGTGGAGTCGGTGCGCGACATGGACGCCGACTTCGTCTGTGTCGCCTACAACCCCGGCAAGTCCGTGCGCGTGACGCCCGCCGTCGCCGCCGCCGTCATCCGCGACCACACGCGCAAGGACGTCGTGTTCAACCTCGCCTGCAGGGACATGAACAAGCTGGCCCTCCAGAGCTATCTGCTGGGCGCTCAGGCCCTCGGGCTGGAGAACGTGGTCGTCGTCCACGGCGACGCCTTCACCGAGAAGGAACGGACGATGATTAAGGGCGTGGACGACGTCACGCCCACCGACCTTATCCGGGCCGTCAAGCTGATGAACCACGGGGTGGACTTCAAGGGGCTGCGCCTCCGCACGCAGACCGACTTCTGCGTCGGCGCGGTGCTGGACCTGGGCAGAGGGGTTGAGCGCGAGGCAACGCTGGCTAAGCGTAAAGTGGACGCCGGCGCCGATTTCTTCATCACCCAGTCACTCTACGACCCCCGCACGGCCCGCGAGTTCCTGGAGGCGTACCGCTCGATAGCGGGCGGGGATCTCGCCGCGCCCGTGTTCTACGGCATTCAGATACTGCGTAAGGACGGCCTGACCTTCGGCGACGTCCCCGCCTCAATGCTGCGCGAGCTTGAGCAGGGACGTCCGGGCGCGGATATCGCCCAAGACCTGCTGTCCGGATTCGCGGAGCACGGCCTCACCCACTTCTACCTCGTTCCGCCCGTTCTCAAGGGCGGCGTCCGCGACTATCAGACGGCCCACCACGTGATGCACACCTTCCGTCAGGAGTGCCGCAAGACGAAGCCCGTCCGCTAGCGGCGCAGGATGCGGGACAGGTTCGCCTCCGTCTGTCGCTCCACCTCGTCCAGCGTCACGCCGCGCAGCTCGGCCACCTTCCCGGCCACCAGTCGTACGTCCTTCGGCTCCGTCCAGTTCCCGCGTTTTTTCTTGAAGCGCTGCGGGTAGCTGTCTGTCTCCAGGACAAAGCTCTCCGGCGGCAGCCACCGGACGATCTCCTGCAGGTGCGGCAAGCGCAGGAGCGGCTTGGCGAGCGACAGCGCGACACCCATGTCCACGCAAGCGCGCGCCGTGCGCTCGTCGCCCTGGAAGTAGTGCTGCACCGCGCCCATGTCCTCGACGTGCTCCCGACGCAGAATGTCCAGCATTTCGTCGTAGCACTCGCGCGCGTGGACGATAAGCGGCAGCCGCAGCTCCCGCGCCAGGGCTATCTGTACCCGGAAGGCGTCCACCTGCGTCCGCCAGTCCGGCGCGCCCTCCATGCGGTCGAGGCCCGTCTCGCTGACGCACACCACGCGGCGACTGGAGAGCGCCAGCCGTCGCAGCGCCTCGATGTCGCTCTCTGTCACGGGCGCTTTCAGCTCCGTGGGGTGGACGCCGACGCCCGCCCACAGCAGGTCGTGGGCCACCGCGAGGCGCACCGCCTCCGCGGACGAGTCCACGGTGACGCCCGCCACGATAATGGCGCCGACGCCAGCGTTGCGAGCCCGCTCCAGGATGCCGGGCAGCTCCGCGGGCGCGTACTGGTCCAGGTGCGTATGGCAGTCGGTCAGCATGGCCGCTGCATCTCTAGCGCACGGTAAAGGATGTTTGTTGGGTTACGCTAGTGCCAGCCACATCGCATGTGACTATGATGGGCCAGGTGCCTGGCGTAGTGTTCGTGCCCACACGCCACGTCCATGAAATGTCGCCCTGGGAAGTAGCTGATTTTGAGAAAAGACCAGCAGCGCTGCTTTGACCGGATTTGTAAAAGACGGTAATGGAGCATCGTGCACCCGGTGCAGTGCGCGCTACTAGTGTTGCGTCCGTGCCGGGCCGCGCTGGTGACGTGACAGAAACGATATACAGGGATGCGCTGGTCTCTTGGCCGGCGGTTGTCAGCGTGGCGGTCGGCACGGGCGTTGCTGCTGACGTAGGCGGAACTCGTGTCGCGGTCGGCGTGGGCGGCGTAGGCGACGGAGACGACCACAGGCCGCGGCTGGCCTTACGAGCCTCGCGCTCGAAGCTAAGCAGAAGCTCCTGATGCTTGACATCCGGCGGATAGGAGACGACGCGGGCGTATCCTAGTCGCACCAACTCCGCGTTGATGAACATTTCTCCTACATACACGTAGCGGAGAAGCCGTCCGTATCTGTCCGTCTCAGAGACATCGCGCTCTAGTAGCACGGTGCGTCCGCTCACAAGCTCCAGATTCTTCTGCGAAGCAGCTTGAGCCAACGCCTGAATCTCCGGGCGCGGATCACTCAACTCTGGTGTATCCATTCCAATGTAACGAACGCGGTAGCTATTTGTTCCGACCACAACCTCAATGGTGTCTCCGTCAAGTACCCGCGTGACTTGCGCAAAAACGCCGCTGCCTTGCTGCATCTGCGTCGGAGCGAGTGATGGCTGGGACGTGGGAAGTATAGGCGCGGCACGGGTAGGAATCGGTGTGTCAGTGGGCTTTGGGGCAGGCGCTGTAGGTGTAGGTATATGAGAGGTAATACTTGTTGGTGCTGGAGAAGCTGCAGACGAAGGCGTTGATATTGGCACGGAAGTGGGCGTGGTCATCAGTTGTGATGTGAAGGATGGAGTCAAAGTTACACGAGTCGGGATCGAGGTCGCAGCTACAGCGGGCGAGGGTACGGATGTAGGTACTGTTGTAGCTTGTGAAGTCACCATAACTGGCGGTCTGACAGTTGTTGCGGAGGAGACGGTCGTTGGCGTCGCAAGGACGGGCGCAGGTGCGACTGCTGCCGGTGGTGTGCACGCGGCGAGCAGAATAACCACACAGAAGAGAAAAACGAGGCAACGGATCACTCGCATATGCATGATGTCCTACCTCACCTTCTGTCGTCTGGATTATACTGGATGACACGTATGGTTGCTACTACGATTCTGATCGTTACGGACTCCCTCGCCCGTGCGCAGCGCGCCATCCTCGACTGGTACGCGCGGGAGCAGCGCGACCTCCCGTGGCGCCGCACGGCGGACTCGTACGCCATCCTTGTCTCGGAGGTGATGCTCCAGCAGACGGGCGTGGAGCGCGTGCTGCCCAAGTATGCGGAGTTCCTGTCGCGCTTCCCCACCTTCTCGGCGCTGGCGTCGGCGGAGGCCGCGGAGGTCATCCGCGCGTGGTCGCCCCTGGGCTACAACCGGCGCGCGGTGAACCTGCACCGCCTGGCGCGGGAGGTCGCGGCGAGCGGCGGGCGATTGCCAGAGACGCTCGACGGGCTGCTGGCCTTACCGGGGATAGGCCCGTACACCGCGCGGGCGGTGGCGTGCTTCGCTCTGCGGCGGGAGGTGGCCGTCGTTGACACCAACGTCCGGCGAGTGCTGGCCCGCGTGCTCCTCGGCGAGCCGTTGCCTACCTCGTCGCCGAAGCGGATGGACGCGCTGGCCGAAAGCGCCCTGCCCGCGGGCCGCGCCTACGACTGGAACCAGGCGCTCATGGACCTCGGGGCGACGGTCTGCACGGCGGAGCGCCCCTCGTGCCAGCTATGCCCCGTGCGCGAGGAGTGCCGCGCGTATCCGACGCTGGCGCGAACGGAGGGCGTGGTGCCGGAGCGGGCGGTACGTGAGTCGCGCGCCGTCTATCGCGCGCAGGCGCCGTTCAAGCACTCGACGCGGTACTATCGGGGGCGCATCGTGGACGCGCTGCGGGCGCTGCCGCCGGACGGGTCGCTGACGCTGGACGCGCTGGGCGTTTTGGTCAAGCCCGGCTACACGTCGAAGGACACGGCTTGGCTGCGGACGCTGGTTGACGTTCTGGCTCGGGACGGACTGGTTCTGGCGCAGGAGAGCGACGAGACGCGGGTGAGGCTACCGTAGCTTTGCCGCGCGCGCCCTGAACCACGCCTGCGCCCGATCCTTCAGTGCGCGCCAGCTCGTGTCTACCTCGGCAAGCTCCTCCGGCGACAGCTCGGCGTAGCACTTCTCGAATCGAGGATAGTAGAACAGGCTGGCGACCCAGAAGCCGGGGATGCCCCGATCTATCGGGGCGGGGTCGTAGCTTTCGGCCAGATAGCCTTCGTCGCCGTCCGCCTGCCAGGACGCCAGCACGCGCCCGCGCTCGGCGACGGCCAGGGCCTCCGTCCAAAAGGCCCGGCGCTCCCGTCCACGGTAGGCCCGCATCATCTCCAGCAGGCGCTGGATGCGCTCCTCGTCGCTGACGCGCTCGCCCGCGTTGCGCCGCGTCTGGAGCGCGTTCCACCGCTCGCCGAGCGCGGGAATGGCGACGCCGCCGTCGCTCGCGACGGCCAGGCAGTCCGCCCTGCGCGACCAGTACGCCGCCTTGATGCGCGCGTTCTCCTCGAACGTGGCGCCCGTCTCCTCCGGCTCCGCCGCGGGCGGTATGTCGCGCAGCGTGCGCAGGGAGAGGCCCAGGCCCTCCAGCGCCCACGCCAGCTTGGCGGCCTTGGCGGGATTCGTGGTGGCTAACAGAACGTCCTGAGGTTGCTCCGAAGGCATGTCCGCATTGTGGCCGTTCCATCGTCGAGCGTCAAGGCGGGACGCGACGTCATGCGTATGCGATAATGGAGTGAGACTGGATTGGAAGGAGGCGTGCATGAGCTTCGGGAGAGCCCTCTTCGGCCTGTTCTTCGTGGTGGTCGGCGCCCTCTGGCTCCTGGATACACTTGGGTTCATCTCCCTCAGGTCACGAGACCTGTGGAGCATAGCGGCGCCCCTCTTCCTGGTCCTCATCGGACTGTCGTTGCTGCTCCGGTGGGGCGGACACGCGCGCAAGCAGTAGAGGGGGAGAGTACGACATGTGGACGATTCTGTTCGGCCTGTACTTCCTCGCGCTGGGCGGCATCCTGGCGCTCAACAGCCTGGGCGTCTTTTCGCTACGGGGGAACGATGGTTGGGGTATCGCATGGGCGCTGCTGTTTGTTGTGCTGGGCGTGGGTATTCTCTCCGGACGCCGAAGGCACACGCCGGGGAAAGAGGGAACGCACGGGTTTGGCGTGGGGGACGTTCGTCTTGGCGAGGAGCCGCTCAACCTGGGAGACAAAACGTACGAGATGGGCGTTGGACGGCTGAGCGTAGACCTGACCGCCGTTGCCATTCCCTCCGGAGAGACAGCAGTGCGGGCCCGTGTGGGCGTCGGCTCTCTCCAGATGCGCCTGCCGCCGGACCTGGCCGTGGACGTTGAGGCTGCCGCGGGCATGGGCGCCGTGAACATCCTGGGGCAGAAGTCCGAGGGTTTTGGCCGCGAGATGCACGTCACGTCGCCGGACTACGCTCAAGCGGAGCGCCGCGTGCGCCTTGACCTGGACGTGGGCATCGGCGAGATTGTGGTGCGCCGAGCGGAGCAGCCGCCCGCGCCTTAGAGCCTGTCTGATAACCACGCGCTTCCGGGGAGAGGGCAACGCCCTTTCTGCCGGGGGTCTGGGGGTGAGGGTTCGCGGGCAAGTCCCTAGTACACGACCTTCTCGTCAACCAGCCGCTTTGCCTCCTCGGCGGGCAGCCCCAGCACGTCGCGCAGCACATAGTCGCTGTGCTGGCCCAGCAGCGGCGCGGGCGTGTACACGGGCTTTGGCATGCCGCTCATGCGCCACGGATGCCCAAAAACGGGGCGCTCTCCCACCTCCGGATGGTTCACGGTCACGAAGAAGTCGCGCGCCCGAAGCTGCGGGTCTTCGATGATACCCATAGCCGTCAGGCAGGGGAAAGCCGCCACTCCCGCCTTCTGCAACCTCTCCGTGATTTCCCGCGCGGTGTGTTCCCGTGTCCATGCCGTTATCGCCCTGTCCAGTTCCGCCTCGTTGCGATGGCGGGCGTAGGCGTCGGCGAAGCGCGGGTCGGCGGCCCACTCGCGATGGCTGGCGACGCGGCAGAACACACGCCATTCGGCCTCGTCGCGGACCGCGATTGCGACCCATGCGTCGTCGCCCTGGCAGCGATAGGTGTTGTGCGGGACCGCCGTCTCCTCGAAGTTGCCCGTGCGCTCCGGCACGCGGCCCGTCAAGCCGCACTCCAGCACCTGCTCCGGTGTGATGGCCAGCATAGCGTCGCTCATCGCCAGGTCAATGTACTGGCCCTGGCCCGTGCGCCGTCGGCAGTGCAGCGCCGCGAGGATGGCGCAGGTCATGGTGATTGCCGTGACGGGGTCGGCCCACGTCCCGCTCACAGGCCTGGGCGGCTGGCCCGCGTACCCCGTCGCGTGCGTCAGGCCGCCGAACGCGTGCAGCGTCATCCCATAGGCCACGTAGTGCCTGGCAGGCCCCGACCGTCCCAGTCCCGAGCTGCTCACATAGACCAGATCCGGGCGGTCGCGGCGCACGCTGTCCCAGCCCAGGCCCAGACGCTCCAGCACCCCCGCCGCGAAGTTTTCCACGACCACGTCGCTGACCATGACCAGGCGGCGGGCCACTTCGGCCCCGCGCGGCGTACTGAGGTCCAGCGTCATGCTCATCTTGGAATAGTTGATCAGGTTGTAGTGGGGCGACCGGTTGACGCCGGGGACGCCGTCCGGGTACGGCCCTATTTGCCGTAGCTGGTCCAGGCGCTTCTGACTCTCCACGCGGACCACCTCGGCGCCCATCGTGGCCAGAAAGCGCGTGGCGAACGGCCCGGCGGCCAGCCAACTGAAGTCCGCGACGCGCACGCGCGACAGGGGCAGACGTGAGCGTTTCACCATTGCGGATGGGGCCTTTTTCGTTGCGAGCGTCATACGATGCCGCCCCTGTAGAGTTGGACAACGTCGTCGCGGGAACAGCCCAGCTCTCCCAGTATCTCCGCGGTATGCTCGCCGAGGCGTGGCGGCTGCCTGCGCCACGAAACGGGCGTGGCGGAGAGCTTGTACGCAGGGCCGGGGAGACGCACGGTCCCCGCTTCGGGAAAGGCGAAATCGACGAGGGAGCCGCGCTGCCGCAGGTGGTCCGAGGCCAGGATGTCCGCCGCGCTGTTGACGGGCATGGCGGGCACCCGCTGGTCCTGGGCGAGGCGCGCCACCTCCTCCTTCGTCCGGGTGCTCGTCCACTGCTGGACGTACGCTCGCAGGGCGTCCCAGTTCCTCGCCCTGCTCGCCCCCTTGCCAAAGCGCTCGTCCTTCGTCCACTCCGGCTCGCCCATGGCCTTCACGAACCCGTACCACTGGTGGTCAGCCAGCATGGAAAGCTGGAGCAGGCCGTTGGAACATTCGATGAGTCCCATGGCGGCGCCGACCGCTCCCGCCGACTCCGTGAGACGCGAGGGCAGCGGCGCGCCATAAAAGTAGTTCATGGGGAACGCGAAGAACGTCGTCGTGACGGCCTCGCGAATGGACTGGTCCACGTGCTGTCCCTTGCCGGTGAGCCACCGCTGGTGCACCGCGGAGAGGGTGGCGGCGGCGGCGTTGACCCCGCCCATGAAGTCCGCCTGGTGTCCGCCCGCCTTCAGCGGGTTCTCCCGTTCGGGGTCGGTGACGCCCTCCGGCGTGTAGTAGCCCTTCCCGCTGGCCTGCCACGCCACAAGTTCGCTGCCGCGGTAGTTCCTGTACGGACCTGTCCACCCGAAGCAGGTCACGGACGTGACGATGAGGCGCGGGTTGAGCCTGCGCAGGCGCGTGAAAGTGAGGCCCAGGCGTCGCGCCTCGGCGGGCGTGTGGTCGCTGATGAGGACGTCCGCTGTCCGCAGGAGCTGGTCGAGCAGGCCCGCCCCCGTTGGCGTTGCGGCGTCCAGCGTAAGCCCACGCTTGTTCGTGTTCAGGTAGAAGAACAGACCGCTGCGCTCCGGGTGCGGAACGTCGCCGGGGAACGGCCCGTGGCGTCGGGCCACGTCGCCCGTGCGCGGCGGCTCCACCTTGATGACGTCCGCGCCAAGATCTGCGAGCACCTTGGATGCGTAGGGGCCGGCGATGAACTGTGCGAGTTCGACGACCCGCAGGTCGGAAAGGGCGTCAGGCATTCTGTGCTCCTGAGCTGTGCAAGTCCGTCGTTCACTTTAGCCCGACCCGGCCCCCGGACGCAAGAGTCAGGACACTCGCATGATGTGAAGCTCTTTCAGACGGGTCGGGCGCATCTCAGTCTGATATTGAACAGCACATTGCCGCCGTAGCACGAATTCGCCGACCCTCCCGTTCCAAGGGAGCTGAGGAGAGGGCGGCGCCCTCTCCTCAAGGGGTTGGGGGGTGTTCCCCCAAGCTCGTTTTGCTTCCCCCGCTCTCTTCGCAAGGGAGCGGGGGAAGCAAGGGGTGAGGGTTTGCGTATATGTCGTATGAGAGCTTTGGGCTATTGGAGTTCCCCTGACGCAAGAGACGAAAACCCTGCGATGGCCGCCTTGTTATGGTATACTAAGTGTTTGGCACCTGGATAGCACGGGCACCGGAGCACCCGAACGGAACGGAGTTGATAGCTTGGCCCTGACAACACGGACTGACATACGCAACGTGGCGATAATTGCGCACGTTGACCACGGCAAGACCACCCTGGTGGATGGATTGCTGAAGCAGGCCCACATCTTCCGCTCCAACGAGCAGGTGGGCGAACTCATCATGGACAGCAACGCCCTCGAGCGTGAGAAGGGCATCACCATTCTGGCCAAGAACACGGCCATCACGTACAAGAGCATCAAGATCAATATCATTGACACGCCGGGCCACGCGGACTTCAGCGGTGAAGTGGAGCGCGTGGTGAACATGGCGGACGGCGCTCTGCTCCTGGTGGACTCGGCGGAAGGGGTCATGCCGCAGACGCGCTACGTGCTCAAGAAGGCCTTCGAGCGGAAGCTCAAGCTGATCGTCGTCATCAACAAAATGGACAGGCCGGACTGCCGGTACCAGGAGGTGCTGGCCCAGACCCAGGACCTCTTCCTGGAGCTGGCTACCGACATGGACCAACTGGACTTTCCCGTTCTGTACGCCGTGGGCCGCGAGGGGCGCGCCAGCCTCTCGCCGGACGATCCCGGCCGAGACCTGACGCCGCTCTTCGAGGCGATTCTCTCCTTCGTGCCCCCGCCTCGGGTGGATGTGGACGGGCCCGCGCAGATGCTGGCGACAACGCTGGACTACGACAGTCACAAGGGCCAGATAGCCATTGGCCGCGTCTTCCGCGGGCGTTTGCGCGCTGACATGCCCCTGGTCCATATCAGTAGGGACGGGCAGATCAAGCCCGCGAAGCTGACGTATCTCTTCACCTTCCTCGGACTCAAGCGAACGGAGGTCCCGGAGGCCGTGGCGGGCGACATCGTGGCCGTGGCCGGCATATCGGACATCGCCATCGGCGACACCATCGCGGACGCGGCCCAGCCGGAGGCGCTGCCTGTTATCCAGATCAGCCCGCCGACCATCAAGATGACCTTCAGCGTGAATGCGTCGCCCTTCGCCGGGCGCGAGGGGCGCTATTGCACCTCTCGGCAGCTCCGCGACCGCCTTTTCCGCGAGCTGCGCACCAACGTGAGCCTGCGCGTCGAGGAAACCGGCAGCGCTGACCAGTTCCTGGTCTCGGGCCGCGGTGAGCTGCATCTGGCGGTGCTCATCGAGACCATGCGGCGCGAGGGCTACGAGTTCGAGGTCTCTCAGCCGGAGGTCATCACACGCGTGGTGGATGGCCAGGTGCAGGAACCGGTGGAGCAGGTAGTGGTGGAGGTGCCGGAAGCGCACGTGGGCACGGTTTCCGAGATGCTCGGGCCTCGCCGCGCCCGCATGACCGATATGAAGCCTGATGGCAAGGGGCATGTGCGCATGGAGTTCCTTGCGCCGTCCCGTGGAATCATCGGGTTCCGCAGCTCATTCCTCACCGCCGTTCGCGGTGAAGGGACGGTGGCGGCGACGTTCGCCGACTACGAGCCGTGGTACGGGGAGATACCGCATCGCCGCGGCGGCGTGCTGGTGGCCGCCGAAACGGGAGAAGCGGTAAGCTTCGGCATCGCCAACGCCCAGGAACGAGGTAAGCTGTTCGTAGACCCGGGAACGGCGGTCTACGAGGGCATGGTGGTGGGCGAGCATGCCCGCGACACCGATATCGTGGTCAACGTGTGCAAAGAGAAGAAGCAGACCAACATGCGCGCGTCCAGCGCTGACATCGCCGTGAAGCTCGTGCCGCCCGTTCTCCTGAGTCTGGAACAGTATCTGGAGTTCATGTCGGATGACGAACTGCTGGAAGTGACGCCGCAGCACATCCGCCTGCGCAAGAAGGCCCTGACTCTCAAGGAAAGGCTCCGTGCTCGCTCTGCCGCCAGATCGGCTGTCTAAGATTGCGCGACATAATCGTCGCGCAATGGACGTGCCGTGGCTTGCCCTGAGCGTAGATTGATTTGGGGCTTCCCAGAAGGTATAATCTCTATCACTCCCATTTAAATAGCAGGTATCTGCGGGGCGTGATTGGTGGAATCCGTGGCGTCTTTGCTGAGGCGTCACCTTAACCCCTCCTCGGGTCCCGTTCCATGGACCCCGGATTTCTTTGCCATGTCCGCCAAACGCCTTCCGCGTATTTGGACTCTTTGATGACGCATTGGCCGCGAGGCGCATCTTTCCCCCAGTCCGGTCGCCGGGTGTTGCGGCTGGAAAGCCGCGCAAGCTCCTAACCCAAGGCAGTTCACTCGTTAAGCAAACGGGGCTTGCCTGACCTACAGAAAGGAACGGGAAAATCATGGGGTTCCAACGTCCTCTTTCGCTGGCCCTGCTCACGGTGCTCGGCATGAGCCTGGTGGCGTCATGCGCCCCGGCGCAGGGTGGACAGCCGCCAGCCGCCGGAGCGCGCTCCATCAGCGTAGGGACTGCGCAGGCCAGCACCGGGTCCATCACGGTTTCAACCAATTACGCGGGCAGCGTCCAGTCCAGGGAGCAGGTGAACGTCGTGCCGCTGACTGCCGGTCGTGTGGACACGATATACGTGGACATTGGCTCGGAGGTCAAGAAGGGACAGCTTATCGCGGAGCTGAGCCATGACGTGCTGGACGCACAACTCCAGCAGGCGCAGGCGGGGCTTCGCGCCGCCCAGGCGCGGCTGACCGCGCTGCAGACCGGCTCCAAGCCGGAGGAGATCGCGATTGCGGCGTCCCAGGTCAGCTCCGCGAAGACAAAGCTGGACTCCATGCTGAGCGGCGCCCGCGCGGAGCAGATCGCCATAGGACAGGCGCAACTCGACTCAGTCAAGGCCCGTTTGGACCAGATCCTTAATCCCACGGCCTCGGACCTCCAGTCCGCCCAGAGCGCCGTGACGTCCGCGCAGGCGGCCCTGGACATCGCCAGGACGCGGCTGAGTCAACTCAAAAGCCCCTCCGCCACGGACATCGCCACGGCAAAGGCGGCGGTCAGCGCGGCGGACGCGGCGCTTCTGACCGCCCAGGTCAAGCTGGACACTCTCAAAAACCCCACGCCCAGCGACATAAGCGCGGCCTACTCGGCGCTGATTTCGGCCCAGGCTACTCTGGACGCGCGGAGGAACACGCTAAATAGCCTGAGCCAGAGTCTGGGCCGCCAGCCGACGAGCACTGAGACGACCAAGGCGCAGGGCGACGCGGCGGTCGCCCAGTCCTCGGTCGCCGCGGCCCAAGCGAAGGTGGACGCGCTTCAGAATCCTCTTCCCAATGACCTGAACACGGCGACGGCCAACATCGCCTCCGCGCAGGCGGCGCTGGACTCCGCAAAGGCCAAGTACGACCAACTGCTGAAGCCCAGCGCAAACGACGTAGCTATCGCGGAAGCGACCGTGGCGACGGCCCAGGCCGCCGTGGACGCGGCACAAGCCAAGCTGAACCTGCTGAAAAGCCCGAATCCGGCGGAAGTCGCTGCGGCGCGGGCCACCGTGGCCCAGGCGGAGCAGAATCTCGTCATTCTCAAGACTCCATCCAGCTTTGACGTGCAGCTCCAGAAGGACGCCGTGGCCCAAGCGGAGCAGGCCCTGGCGCTGCGCAATAAGCCATACACGGCTCAGGACATGGAGGCGACGCAGGCGGCGGTGGACCAGGCCCAGGCCCAGGTCAACCTGGTCAAGCAGCAGATTGAAGATACCAGGGTCAGAGCGCCGTTTGATGGGTTTGTCACTCAGAGGTTCCTGTCGCCCGGCGCCCTGGCCTCCAGTCAGACGCCTGTCGCTACTCTGCTCAGCAAGGATGTGCTCATCGTCCTTCGTATTGAAGAGGCGCGCATCGGGTCCCTTCGGGAGGGACAGGCGGTGGCGCTGACCAGCCCGGCGTTGCCCGGGCAGACAGTCCAGGGGCGAATCAGCCTCATGTCTCCGGGCGGCGACGCTACGCGGCATACCTTCGCCGTGCAGGTGACTCCAGTCGCCACCACGGGGCTCAAGCCCGGCATGTCCGCGCAGGTGAACATAGCGACCAGCCGGCAGAATGTGGTGCTTGTCCCCAAGGAGGCGCTGCTTTTGCGGGATGATCAGTCCGTTCTATTTGTCGTCCGGGATGGGAAGGCGCAGCTTCGGAAAGTCGAAGTGGGGCTGTTGGATGACAAGAGCGCGGAGATTCGCGGCGGGCTGCAAGTCGGCGAGGAATTGGTGGTGTCCGGCCAGAGTCTGCTGAACGACGGAGACTCGGTGACCGTGGAGCAGCCTCGCACAAGACCCTCGGGAGGGCGCTCCGGCTAGGAGCCGGCTAGGAGGGCACCTATATGGGACTGACCCGCCTCGCGGTCAAGCGGCCCATCACCATCACCATGCTTATCCTGGCGCTGGTGCTGATGGGCGGCGTGGCTTATACCAAGATGCAGGTGAGCCGTTTCCCTAGGGTCAATTTCCCCGTCGTGACCATCCGAGTCGGCTATCCGGGCGCGTCCGCTCAGGACGTGGAGCAGCTCGTCACCAAGCCCATCGAGACGGCGATGAATGGCCTGTCGGGCGTGAGCGACATCTCCTCCACGTCCCGCGAGGGGCAGGCGATGGTGAGGGTCCAGCTAAGCGAGGATGCGGACATCAACCAGGCGGCGCTGGACATTTCGCGGAAAGTGGCCTCCATCCAGAGCCGGCTTCCCGCCGACATCACGCCGCCCGACGTCGTCAAGGCGGACGCCGCCACCTTCCCCATCATGAACATCGCTCTGTCCGGCACTCTGCCGCTTGATCGGCTCTACGAGTTAGCCAACGACACCGTCGCGCCCCGGATTCAGTCCCTGCCCGGTGTCGCGCAGGTGACTCTGGTGGGCGGCCTGAGGCGCGAAATCCAGATCCAGGTGGACCCCGTGAAGGTGCAGTCCTACGGCCTCACCCTTCAGCAGGTGCAGTCCGCGCTGGCCGCGGACAACCTGACCAGCCCGGGCGGCACGGTGCGACAGGGGACCACCCAGTTCACTATCCGGACCTCGGCCCTTTTCACGCGCCTGGACCAGTTCAGCGACATTGTGGTGAGCAGCTCTCCCACGGGCAACGTGTATCTGAAGGACGTCGCTCAGGTCAAGGATACCTACGCGACTCAGACGAACATTCAGCGGTTCAATGGGAACCCCAGCATCGGCCTCTCCATTGTCCAGCAGAGCGATGCGAACACCATTCAGGTAGTGGAGAGAGTGCGCGCGGAGACGAGCCGCCTCCAGCGCACGTTGCCGCGGGGGGTCGTCTTCAACGTCGCCAACGACTCCAGTCGCTTCACCAAGGCCGCCGTTGACGCGGTCCAACTGGACCTTGGCCTTGCCGTGCTGCTCTGCGGCCTGGTCATCCTTGTCTTCCTGCACGCCTGGCGCAACACGCTCATCGTCCTGCTCGCAATTCCCACGTCCCTGATATCCACCTTCCTCGTCATGTATTTCCTGGGGTTCAGTCTGAATACCATCTCGCTGCTTGCTCTGGCGATTCTCATAGGCATCCTCGTGGACGACTCCATCGTGGTCCTTGAAAACATTCACCGCCACCTCGCGCTCGGCGACGAGCCGGTGCTTGCGGCGCTCAAGGGACGTAGCGAGATAGGCATGGCCGCCATTGCAATCACCCTCGTTGACGTGGTCGTGTTCGTGCCTATCGCGTTCATGTCCGGGTCGCTGGGCCAGATCTTCCGCGAGTTCGGCCTGACCATCGTGGCGGCCACTCTCTTTTCCCTGTTCATCTCGTTCACGCTCACACCCATGCTGGCCGCCCACTGGCTCAAGCCCGAGAAGGTGGCAGAGCTCAATCGTCGCTTCCGCGGCGGGCTGATGGCGCCGTTCCGCAGCTTCGGCGACTGGTGGGACCAGAACCTGGACGCCGTGCGTCGCCTGTACCGCGGGACGCTGGGGTGGGGGTTGAGCCACCGGCCACTGGTGCTGCTGGGCGCCGCCCTGGCGATGGGCGCCGCCGCCGCCTACATTCCACTGAACCTGCTGGGCAGCGAGTTCGCCCCAACGGAGGACGACAACCAGTTCAGCCTTCAGGTCCGCATGCCCTCCGGCTCTTCGCTCGCCGCCACGAGCCAGGCGATGGCGCAGCTTGAAGGACATCTGTCGCAGATGCCGGAGGTGAAAAACGTCTTTAGCTCGGTGGGCGTGGGAGGAGGCGCCAGCGGCGGACAGGCGGCCTTTGGCAGCATGACGGTGCAGCTTGTAGACAAGCAGGAGCGCTCCCGGTCCACGCTGGCCGTGCTGGAGGAAGCACGGGAAATTGGACGCACCATTCCGGGGATGACATTGACGGGGAATGTGCAGAGCAGCTTCGGTGGCGGCTCCGCTGTTTCCATTCGTATCCTCGGTGATGATCTGGACACCCTCGCCCGTATCTCAAGTCAGGTGATGGCGATCGTGCGCGACACGCCCGGCACGACCGACGTCAGGCTGGAGCAGGACGCCGCGGTGCCGGAGCTCCAGGCGGTCCTGGACAGGTCGCGCATGGCCCAGCTTGGCCTGACGTCGGCGCAGGTTGCCAACGCTCTGCGCACGGCGGTTCAGGGCAGCGTCGTCTCTCAGTTCGACCGTCCGGATGGGACTCAGTCCGACGTACGGCTGAAACTGGCCGACGCGGACACCATGACACCCGTCCAGCTTGCGGCGCTGCCGATATTCGTGCCGAGCACGGGGGAGACGGTGCGCCTGGACCAGGTCGCCACGCTGCGACAGGCGACGGGGCCCAACCAGATTGACCGGGCCAGCCAGCAGCGGCGCATGGGCGTGAGCGCCAACGTGGTGGGGCGCTCTCTGGGCGACGTGGCCCGGGATGTTCAGGCCCAGACCAGCAGGATGTCCCTGCCCGCGGGGTACCGCGTGGTACTCCTGGGCCAGGCGGACCGCCTGAACCAGGCCGCGAATGCGCTCCTTGGGGCATTGGGGCTGTCCGTCGTGCTCATCTACATGCTCCTTGCCGCGCTGTACGAGGATTGGCTGCATCCTCTCGCCATCATGTTCTCGTTGCCGCTGGCGCTCGTGGGCGCGTTCACCGGCCTGCTGGTCACGGGAAACACCCTCAACATGTTCTCCATGATCGGCATCATCTTCCTGATGGGCCTCGTGGCAAAGAACGCCATTCTTCTCATTGACTACACGAACACGCTGCGGGGGCGTGGGGTGGAACGGCGTGAAGCGATACTTGAGGCGGGGGTCACCCGGCTACGTCCCATATTCATGACATCTTTCACGCTGGTATTCGCCATGACCCCGCTGGCGTTGAAGCTTGAGGCCGGCGCCGAGTCGCGGTCGCCGCTGGCGGTGGTCATCATCGGCGGCGTGCTGAGCTCCATGTTCCTCACCCTGGTGGTGGTGCCCGTTGTCTACACGCTGCTGGAAGACCTCGCTGGCCTGGTGAAGAACCGAGCGTGGCAGCGTGTTCCCAGGACGCGACGAGAGCATGTGGGAGCGCGTCCCGCCCTTCTGGGCGAGGCATCGCGCGTCCAGGACGCCTCATCGTCCGACTTCGCGCCCAAGCCATAGCGTCCTGCGTTGGAAATCTGTTGCCTAAGTCCCCGGAGTGCAGGGGCGCAGCCCTTGCCGGGGTTATAGGGGCGTCCCCTATAATTTATACCTCCCCCTTCTCCTCAAGGAGAAGGGGGACACAGGGGGATGAGGTATCCATACTCCAGAGGAGATGATCACCCCTGGGAGAAACCACTACTTTTGTAAGGACTAAGCACGCAGGACGCTAGCCGCGCGGCCCAACAGCGGCCTGACTACGTCTGCAGGAGCGAGTGCATGCTGGTTGAGAAACGTCTTCAAGAGCTGGGCCTCACCCTTCCCAAGCAGGGCCCGTCCGCGGGCAACTACGTGCGGGCGCTGCGCGCCGGAAACTACGTCTATCTCTCCGGGCACCTGCCCAACTATCCGGGCGGCAAGGTGTACAAGGGTAAGGTAGGACGAGACATCCCTGTGGAGGAGGGCTACCAGGGGGCGCGCCAGGCGGCCCTCTGCATGCTCAGCAGCCTGAAGGACGAGATCGGCAACTTGGACAAAGTGGTCCGCGTGGTCAAGGTGATCGGTTTCGTCAGCTGCGCCGAGGACTTCTTGGACCAGGCCAAGGTGGTGAACGGCGCGTCCGACCTGTTCCTGGAGGTCTTCGGCGAACGCGGGCGTCACACGCGCTCCGCCGTCGGCGTTTTCCAGCTCCCCACGGGCGCGCCCGTCGAGGTGGAGGCCATCGTCGAGGTGGGGGACTAGCGGCGCGTCCGCCGTCCCCCCGATTCCAGCCGGCGACCGGAAGTCCCCGTTACCTTTCCGCCAGAGGTGATGCTTGGATACTGTTACGTTCATCCGCCAGTCGTTGCAGCAGGGCCGAGAGCGCCTGCTCGCCAGTCTTCAGGGCGTGACGCCGGAACTGGTCGCGTGGAGACCGACGCCGGACGCCAACAGCATCGGCTGGCTGCTGGTGCACATCGGGCTGGCGGAAGATGCGCACATGCACAAGTACGTGGGGCGAGAGCCCGGCCTTTGGATTCGCGACAGGTGGTATGAGCGCCTGGGCGTGCCGGAGGTGCAGCGCGCGGTGGAGCTGACGGACGCGCACCGGCGGCACATTGAAGGGCTGGGGCTGGAGCCGCTGCTGCGCTTCGCGGAGGCGGTGCGCAAGGAGACCGACGACTACCTCGCCCTGCTCAGGCCCGAAGACCTGAGCAGGGTTCCCGTGCCGCAACGGCCCGACCTGCTGGTCGGCAGTCTCTTCCGCCACACCATTAACCACGAGGCGCAGCACGGTGGGCAGATTGACTTCATCCGGGGGCTGCACGAGGCGGGTTGGGACATGGGGACCGGTGTGGGGATGGCGCAGCGCTAGCCCGCCGCCACGGCCTCCCGCGCGGGTGCGGCGACGGCCTCGCCCTTGAGGTACCAGGGGCTGGTCTCCGTGACGCGCACCCGCAGCAGGTCACCGGGCCGCGCGCCGTCCGCCTTGAAGTGCACGAGCTTGTTGGAGCGCGTCCGCCCCTGCCACAGTCCACGCGCGGCATCCAGCTCTTCGGCCATCACTTCGAACGTCTCACCGGCAAGCCTCGCGTTAATCTCGGTGGCGATGCGCTCCTGCAGCCCCTCCACGGCCTGCAGTCTGCGCCTCTTCTCCTCTGCGGGCACATCGTCGGCCATGCCGCGCGCCGCCGTTGTGCCGGGCCGCGTGGAGTAGGCGGCCACGTGGACCTTGTCGAAGCGCACCTCTTCCAGCAGGTCCAGCGTGTGTTGGAACTGCTGCTCCGTCTCGCCGCAGAAGCCGACGATGATGTCCGTGGTGAGGCCGGTTCCGGGAATGCGCCGCCGAATTCTGTCAACCAGGCGCAGATAGTCCGCGCGGGTATAGCCGCGCTTCATGGCGCGCAGAACGTCGTCGTCGCCCGCCTGCGCGGGCAGGTTGATGAACTCGCAGACCCTGGGCAGGCTCGCCACCGCGTCAATGATGCGGTCGCTCATGTCGCTCGGATGGCTGGTCAGGAAGCGGATGCGGGCGAGGCCGGGAATGGGGTCGAGCGCCGTGAGCAGGTCGGCCAGGTCCGGATGTCCGGGCAGGTCGTGGCCGTAGGAGTCCACGTTCTGGCCCAGGAGAGTGACCTCCCTGACGCCGCGCGCGGCCATGCGCCGGACCTCGTCCACCATTTCGGGGATGGGGCGGCTGCGCTCCCGGCCTCGGCGATAGGGGATGATGCAGAAAGTGCAGAACTTGTCGCAGCCGTGAATGATGGGAGTGAACGCGGCGATCTTCGGGTGCGACGCGACGAGCGGGCCGATGTCGTCGAGACACGCGCCCTCGCGCTCCGCGACGGCCCGCAGAAGCGGCTCGTACTGCTGCGGACGCAGGAACATGTCCACGAAGGGGAACCGGCGCTGCAGCTCCTCATGGCGGGGGCCAACCATGCAGCCCATCAGGACCACCGTGCGGTCCCTGTGCGCCTGCTTCAGCGGCTTCAGGCTCGTGAGCCTGCCGACGACCTTTTCCTCCGCGCCCTGACGCACAACGCACGAGTTGAGGACGATGATGTCCGCCTCCTCCGGCGCGGCCACGGGCTGGCAGCCGAGCTGGTCCAAAGCGCTGCCCAGCCGCTCGGAATCGGCGGTGTTCATCTGACAGCCTATCGTCCAGATGTAATAGCGTTCCATGCCAAAAGCCGCTCGTCAGGACTTACGCGGGGGAGGTAGGTGGCGGAGGGATCGGGATTCGAACCCGAGACCCGGCTTTCACCGGGCAACCGCTTAGCAGGCGGCCGCACTAGACCACTATGCGATCCCTCCGTTTGCAACCTTACCACTATAGCAAAACATAGGGGCAACGGGCAAGGAGCGCCGCTCCTAGTGCCCGTGCTCGTGCGCGACCCAGTCTTCACCGCCCTCCCAGACTTCCTTCTTCCAGATGGGCGCGAGGTCCTTGATGCGGTCAACAGCTTCCTGGCACGCCGCGAAGGCCTCCCGTCGATGGGGAGACGCCACGGCTATGAGCAGACTGGCCTCGCCGACGGCGATCCGGCCGACGCGGTGGATGATGACGATGTCGTCCACACTGTGCCGTGCCCGCACCTCCTCCGCTATGCGTCGCAGCAGCTTCTCCGCCATAGGGTGGTACGCCTCGTACTCCATGTGGAGCAGGCGCCGCCCGTCCGTGAACGCGCGGACGACGCCCTCGAACACGACCAGCGCGCCGTCCGTGGGTCGCACCAGGCTCGCTGTCGCGGCGTCCGCGTCAATCGGCTTGTCCGTGATGGAGGCCGTGACCACGCTGGATGCGCCGCCGCTGACGGGCGGAATGAGCGCCACCTCGTCGCCGTCCTTGAGCGGGGCGTCCGGGCCAGCGTACTCCGCGTTGACGGCCAGGGCCGCGCTGCCCAGCAAGGGCGCGAGCCTCGGCACGTCCCGCGCCACGCGGCGCAGGGCGTCGCCGGCCGTGGCGCCCTCCGGCAACTCTATCTGAAGACGCCCGCTGCCCGTCTTTTCCCGGTATGCGGCGAAGAGGAAAATGGATACTCTCATGGCAATGTTCATTATAGGTGTCTCTGGTGAGGGCGTCCAGCTATGACCGTCGGCGTTGCGGCAGCGCGACTGGTGGCACAGAGATTCAGGGAAATCGCGTCTGATTCCTTGACGGGCGACACTTGCGTCCTGCTTCGGAAGCGCGCTCCCTATTCCACGTAATACCGGCGGAAGCCCGTTTTCCAGAGAAACGGCGGGGAACGCTGGAGTCCGGCATACGCCGGAATGACGGTGGTGGACCGACGGGCTTCTTTGAGCATTTCATCAAAGATTCATCGGACGGGCGAGAATGAACGCTTGCATTGAGACGCAATTGTCCTGCACGGAGATTGCGCCGCCGTCACGCTGGGCAACGTGGCGTAGTATAATGAACCACTACGCCTGAAAGGCCGTTCAATGTGCCGGCCTCAGGTTGTTCCGGCTTCTGGCGCATGTCCGGCGGCCACCAGTCCACAGTGTGAGGGCGGAGAGCGGGCTAGTGTGTGATTTGAGCGGGAAAACAGCTCTGGTCACCGGCGGCGGCAGGGGACTTGGAAAAGCCATTGTCCTTGAGCTTGCGGCGGCTGGTGCGGACGTCGCCTTCTGTTACCGCCAGGACGCCGAGGCCGCGCAGTCCGTCGCCGCCGCCGTCGAGAGCAGCAGTGGGCGCAAACCCTTCGTCGTTCAGGCGGACATCACCTCCAAAGAGGACAGGGCCAGGCTGATCACGGAGACAACACGGCGGATGGGAAGCCTCGATATCCTGGTCAACAACGCGGGCACGAGGAAGGACGGCCTCGCCGTCCAGATGGGCGACGCGTGGGACCGGGTCATGGACCTGGACGTCACCGCCACGTTCCGGCTGACCCAGCTAGCCCTCAAGGTGATGCTCAAGCAGTCCCATGGCCGGATCATCAACATCGGAAGCGTGGCCTCGCGCATCGGGCTCAGCGGACAGGCCAACTACTCGGCGGCCAAGGCCGCGTTGGAGGGCCTGACGCGGTCGCTCGCCCAAGAGTACGGCAGGCGAGGCATCACGGTAAACACGGTCAACCCGGGCTTCCTGGAGACCGACCTGACGGAAGATGCCAGCGCGTATGCGCGGGAGTACGTGGAGGAACATTCCGCCCTCCATCGCTATCCGACGCCACAGGCCGTCGCCAGCGTTGTCGCGTTCGTTGCGTCGGATAAGTCATGGGCCGTGACGGGCCAGACGATCAACGTGGACTGTGGCCTCGTGAAGCTCTAGGACGTCAGACCGCAGTGTGAGGCTCTAACAGAAATATGGGACGCAAAGTTGTCATAACGGGAATAGGGGCGGTGGACCCGCTGGGCCTGAACGTCGATCAGACGTGGAACGGCCTTCTGGCGGGGAAGAGCGGCATTGCGCGAATCCAGTCCTTTGACCCGGCGGAGACGGGGATTCAGACCCGTATCGCCGGTGAGGTCAAGGGTTTTAATCCGGAGGACCGGATTGACAAAAAAGAGACGCGGCGGCTGGACCGCTTCAGTCAGATGGCCCTGGTGTCCGCGATGGAAGCGGTGGCGCAATCCGGCCTGAAGCTTGAGGGGGACACTCGCTACGACGTCGGCGCCATCATCGCCGGGAGCGGTGGCGGGATCGCCACCTTGATTCAGCAAGCGTATACGTTGAAGGAAAGAGGAGCGGGAAGGGTCAGCCCCTTCACCGTTCCCGCGTTCATGCCCAACGCGGCTGCAGGTATCGTCTCCATCAAGCTGGGCTGCTGGGGCCCGAGCTTCTCCACGACCTCGGCGTGCGCATCCTCGGCGGACGCGCTGGGCGTGGCCCTGGACATGATCCGCTCCGGCCGGGCGAAGGCCGTCATCGCGGGCGGCAGTGAGGCCAGTATCGTCCCCATCTGCGTCGCGTCGTTCGAGCAGGCGCAGGCGCTGTCGTCGCGCTTCAACGACACGCCGGAGAAGGCGTCGCGTCCGTTCGACCGCGACCGGGACGGCTTCGTGCTCTCGGAAGGCGCCGCCATACTCATTCTGGAGGATGAGGACTTCGCTCGGGCCCGCGGCGCGCGCGTGCTCGCGGAGCTGGCCGGGTACGGAGCGGCGTCGGACGGCTATCACATCACAGCGCCTGAGCCTGAAGGGCGCGGCGCGACGAAAGCGATGCTGAACGCCCTGCGTGATGCGGGAGCCGCGCCAACCGACGTCACTTACATCAACGCCCACGGGACATCCACTCCGCTCAACGATAAAGTGGAGACCCTGGTGATAAAGAAAGTCATGGGAGAGGCGGCCCTCCGCGTGCCGGTCAGCTCCACGAAGTCCATGACGGGGCATCTGGCGGGCGCGGCGGGTGCCCTTGAGGCGGTCATCTGCGTGAAAGTCGTGGACACCGGATGGGCGCCTCCGACGATCAACTACGATACACCAGACCCGGAGTGCAACTTGGACTACGTTCCATGGAAGGCCCGCCAAATAGGCGCGGGAGTCGTGCTGTCCAACTCGTTCGGGTTCGGCGGGCACAACTCGTGCCTCGCTTTCAGGGCCTATTCAGGCTAAGTCGTTATCCCGACCTAGTGTACGCGGCGCCGGCGTGGACGCGGCGAGCAACTGCAGGAGGCATTATGACAGACCAGCCGCTAGCATATACATTCGAACCCTTCGCCCAGACTCCGGAGTACCTGAGCGTTAATGCGGCCATCGTCCGAAGATGGGGAGAGGTGATGGCCCAGAGGGGCGTCAGGAAGCTGGAACGGGTGCTGGACATAGCTACCGGTGTCGGCACCATCGTTGAGCTGTTCCACAAGCATGTCGTTGGGCAGGGGGAGCAGCCCGCCTTCATCTGCCTGGACGCGAGCGCGGAGGCTCTGGCCCAGGCCCACGTGCGGCTGGCGCCCATTGTCTCCAATCTGGAGTTCCATCATTCGCTTGTCGAGCAGATGAAGCTGCCGGAGGGGAGCGTGGACGCGGCGGTGTGGGGTAATGGCATCCACTATCTGGCCCCGGAGAGCCAGGAAGTGGCCTTGCTTGCTATCAAGCGTGTGCTGAAGAAGGACGGCTGGTTCTGCTTCAGTTCCGCTTTCTACGCGGAGTCACGCCCTCCCGAGACAGTCCCTTTCTACCGGTCACAGGTAAGGAAGGCGGTCGCCTACCTCCAGTCCGTAGGAATCCGCAGAGAGGAGCGCCAGGGCCGGGCGGAGTCGAGCAGCTTCCAGCCTCTGTCCCATTACGAAGGCCTGCTGCAGAAGGTGGGCTTCTCCGTGGAGCACGTGGAGCATGTCGCGGCGCGGCTGTACCAGGAAGCGTGGGAGCATATCAGCAGCTTCGGTCAATACGCGGCTGGCGCGCTTCACGGCTATAGCCCAGAGGCTGCCGCAAAGGCCATGCGCGACGCCGTGCGCCCCGCGCTGGAGGAGCACGGACAGCGAGATGAGAGCGGCAAGCCGTACGTCCAGCGTAACTGGCTGTCCGTCGTCGCTCGACTCAGGGGCGACGCGCTCCCCAGTCCAAAAGCACTTACGCCCTAGCCCAGGAGCACCGCGCCAGTCCCCAGGCTCCAGACGCCGCGTCCCGGTTGCGCCCGTCTCGACTGACCATGCCGGGACACGCCGCACGGGCCTGCGCCAAGGGTGAACCCGTCTCGTCTCGGCAGGGGCCTTGGTGTGATGGGGAGAACGCGAGCGGCTAGCGGCGAAGGCGTGGGTCCCACACGTCCCGAAGGGCGTCCCCCAGGATGTTGAACCCAAAGACCGCCAGGCTGATGGCGACGCCCGGGAAAATGCCGATCCACGGCGCCTTTTCCAGATAGGAGCGCCCTTCCGCGGAGAGCATGGCGCCCCATGACGGCTGCGGCGGCGGCGTACCCAGGCCCAGGAAGCTCAAGCTTGCCTCCACCACGATGGCCCACCCCAGGTTGACCGTCGCAACGATAATGTACGGCGCCAGGCAGTTCGGCAATATGTGCACGAACAGGATGCGCAGGTTCCTTGATCCCACGGCGCGGGCGGCGTCCACGTACTGCATCTCCCTCACGGCGAGCGACGCCGATCGTACCACCCGCGCGCCGGGCGGGACCATGACCAGGGCGATGGCGATGATGACGTTCTGCACGCTCGGCCCCAACGCGGCCACGACCGTCAACGCCAGGATGAGGACGGGGAACGCCATCAGAATATCAACCAGACGCTGGCTGATGGCGTCGAACTTGCCGCCGAGGAAGCCGCTGACCAGGCCCAGCATGGCGCCTCCCGTGGCGCCAACGGCCACGGAGACGACTCCCACGGCGAGCGAAATGCGCGACCCCCAGACAATGCGGCTGAAGATGTCACGCCCGAAGTTGTCCGTGCCAAGCCAGTAGGTGGCTCCAGGTGGCGCGAAGAGGTCGGACACGTTCATGCGGTAGGGATCATGCGTCGATATGATTCCCGCGAAGGCAGCCGAAAGAATCATGCCTATAATGATGACGCCGCCGATGGCTCCCAGCGGCTTGCTCCGGCTGAACCGCCACACGATCTCCAGAAAGCCGGGCTTCCGCCTGATGCTCGCCAGCGGAAGGGAAATAGCCTCTTGTGTGCTCACGTTGCGTCGCTCCTACGTGTAACGGATGCGGGGGTCCAGCCATGCATAGATAACATCCACCAGAAGATTGAGGAGAACGAACACCAGGGCGATAAGCAGGATGATGGTCTGCACCACGGGGTAGTCTCTCACTAGGATGGAGCTGACCAGGTGACTGCCCATTCCCGGCAGGACGAAGATCGTCTCCAGAAGGACCGTGCCGCCCATGAGCTGTCCGAACTGGACTCCGGACAGGGTGATGACCGGCAGGATGGCGTTCTTGAGGGCGTGGCGGTACAGGACAAGCTTCTCGCTCAGCCCCTTGGCCCACGCCGTGCGCACGTAGTCCTGTCGGAGCACCTCCAGCATCTGCGAGCGCGTCATTCTGCTGACCACGGCGGACAGATAGTAGCCCATCACCATGGATGGCCAGACAAACTGCTGCAGATTCTGGTTCGGGTCTAGAAAGATGCTGGTGTAGGTCAAGGGAGGCATCCAGCGAAAGAGCAGGACCAGGAAAAGCACCACCAGTGTTCCCGTCCAGAAGATGGGCATGGACAGGCCACCGACGGATACAATGCGGAACACATAGTCCATCCACGTGTCCTGCCGCGCGGCTGAAATAATGCCGATGGGCACGGCAATAATCATTGAAATGACTATGGACAAGATGGCCAGCTCAGCCGTGGGCGGAACGCGCGCGCCGATGTCCGCGAAGACGGGCCGGTTCGTTACCAGCGAGTTGCCCACGTCCAGCTTCACGACGCCCACGAGCCAGTCAACGTACTGGATGTGAAGCGGCCTGTCCGTGCCCAGCTTGGCGCGAAGGTCCTGGAGCGCCTGCTCATCAAAGCTGCCCTGACCGCCGGCGGTCAGGATGACCAGCGCGGGGTCGCCGGGCAGCACCCGCATGATGAGGAAGATGGAGAGCGACACCCCGATGAGCACGGGGAGCAGCATCAACAGCCGTCGTGCGATGTAGCGTTGCATGTGTTCTCTGTCCTACTGCGCCAGCCAGGTCTCCTGATGGCGGTTATTGGAGTAGTCCGTCACCCCCGGCGCGAACCCGCGCTCCTGGGGCGAAATAGCAATGAAGTTACTCGGCCAGGCGATAGGTATGGCGGGCAGGGACTCGTTCAGGAGGTACCGCTCAACCTCAATGATGATGGCCTGGCGCGCTACCGGGTCCACCGTCCGCGACTGCCTGGCCCACAGCTCGTTTATTTTGGCATCGTCATCGTTGCCGGAGAAGTTCAGGGATGACCCCTTGATGAAGAAGCGTCCTATGGCGTGGGGATCGGCGGTAAGAGTGGCGGGCGGATAGACCATGGCCTGATGCTGGGCCTTGCGCCCGTTGTCCCAGAAGACCGCGTCCTCCAGCACCTGCACATTGGCCGTGATGCCGATCTTGGCGAGCTGGTCCGTCATGAAAATCGCCCCGGTCTTGGTCACCTGGTTGCCGCGCGACAGTATCGTCATCGTGAAACCGCTGGGATAGCCCGCGTCGGCAAGCAGCTTCTTGGCGTCCGCTATGTCCTGGTCTTTCGGCTGGCGGAACCCCGGCATCTTCAGCAGTTCCTCGCGGGGAATGCCCCAGTCGGGGAAGGGGAAGTACGTGCCGACGATGCCTGCTCCCTCTCCGACGACCTTGACGGCCGCCTGACGGTCAAGGCTCAGGCTTATCGCCTTGCGGACTCGCAGATCCTTCAGAGGTGGGTTGCGCAGGTTCATGAAGAACCACGGCCCCAGGACTGTGGGCGAGGCCACGAACCGCATCCCCGGGACCTCTTTTTTGAGCGTCTCCATCTCTGTCGGGGTCAGTGCGGAATAGGTGCGTCCGCTCTGCTTCGCCTGGCCGGTCCGCAGCGCCGCCAGCCGCGTCGAGGGGTCCTTGATGATGAATACCGAGATGCCGTCCAGGTACGGTCTGCCCGGGACCCAGTAGCTCTCGTTCTTCACCATCTCAAAGCTGACGCTCGGGGTAAAGGACTTGAACTTGAATGGCCCGCTTCCCATCACCGTCGTCTTCATGTCGCCGCTTTTCTCGACATAAGCCTTCGAGAAGATGGGAGTGAAGTTGACGACAAGAGTGGAGGCGAGGGGTGCGAAGGCGTACTTCATTGTGAGCGTGACGGTGTCGTCGCCCACGGCCTGCACCTTGTCCACGGCGACGAGCAGGTCGGCGGAAGCGCTCAGTGTACCCTTGGGCGGGCTCTTCATCCGTCCGAACGAGAAGACGACGTCGTTTGCCGTGAGCGGTGTGCCATCGTGGAACTTCACACCCTTGCGCAGCTTGAATGTGTAGGTGAGGCCGTCGGGCGAAACGTTCCATTGCTCGGCGAGCTCCGGCACGATCTTCGACCCTGTCTCCGCGTCGTAGTACAGAAGATTGCTGTATGCGGGGGAAACCAGCAGCCCTATGTTCATGGACGTCTGCTGCTGCGCATCGAAGTGGGGCGGGTCAACGTCCGAGGTGATGGTCAAAATGCCGCCGTAGCGCGGCCGCTCGGGCGTCGGCGTGGCCGGGACAGCGACGGTCGGCCGCGCGGTTGGAGCGGCGGGAGCCGCAGGAGCGGGCGCAGGCGCGGCTGCGGGAGCGCACGCGGCCAGCAACAGGCTAAAGGCTATCCCCACGGCGAATGCCTTCACGGGGATGCATGAGGATTGTCGGACGGACGCTTTGCTCATGTTTCTCCTCCCGAACGTGCTCCGCTACCGAATGCATAAAGCCTATTTACGAGGTGGAGGATGTCATGATAGGGATGCAACCGCCACACCATAGCATGGAAGGAACGCCGTGTCAATCAGACTCATACGACGCCAGGGCTATGCGAACACAGGCTGGCGGCTCCTATACCGTGGGGTCGCCAGCCTGTCGCCGTGGCGCGCGGTCCGCTCCTTACTGCGCCAGCCAGGTCTCCTGATGGCGGTTACTGGAGTAATCGTTGACGCCTGGAGCAAACCCGCGTTCCTGAGGCGAGATAGCGATGAACGTGGTGGGCCAGACAATGGGTGCGGCGGGGAGTTCCTGAGTCAACAGGTAGCGCTCGGTTTCTTCAATAACCGCCTTGCGGGCGCTCTCGTCCACCGTGCGCATCTGCTTGTCCCACAGTTCATTCAGTTTGGGGTCGTCGTCGTTGCCAGCGAAGTTGAGCGGGTTTTTCGGCGCGAAGAACCGCCCCATGACGTGAGGGTCGGCTATGACCGTGGCGGGCGTATACACCATGGCCTGATGCTGAGCTTTGCGGCCGCTGTCCCAGAACAGAGCATCCTCGAGGACATTGACGTCCGCCGTGATGCCGATTTTCGCGAGTTGGTCCGTCATGAAGACCGCGGACGCTTTCGTCACCGCGTTGGTGCGGGAGAGAAGCTTCAACTTGAACCCGTCAGAATAGCCCGCCTCCGCCAGCAGTTTCTTGGCTTCCGCGATGTCCTTGTCCTTGGGTTGCCGGTAGCCCGGCATCTTGAGCAGTTCATCGCGCGGGATACCCCACCCTGCGAATGGGAAGAAGTTGCCCACTTCACCTTCCCCCTCCGCAATGACCTTGATGGCGGCCTGTCTGTCTATGGCCAGGTTCACCGCGCGCCGCACGCGCTCATCTTTGAAGGGGGCGCTGCGAAGGTTCATGAAGAACCAAGGGCCGATGACCGACGGCGACGGGACGAAGCGCATGCCGGGGATGTCCTTCCTGAGCGTGGCGGCGTCATTCGGGGTCAGCGCGCCGAAGATGCGTCCGCTCTGCTTCGCCTGACCGGTCCGCAGCGCCGCCAGCCGTGTGGATGTGTCCTTGATGATGAAGAAGGTGATGCCGTCCAAGTAAGGCTTGTCCTTGACCCAGTACTTGTCGTTCTTCACCAGATCCAGGCTGACACCCGGAGTGTAGGATTTGAACTTGAACGGCCCGGTTCCCATGACGGTGTTCTTCATGTGGCCCATGGTCTCAACCGTCTTCTTCGAGTACATGGGCATGTAGTCAATAACCAGGGTGGATACCAGAGGGGCGAATGGGAACTTCATTGAAACCTTGACCGTGTCTTCCCCGACGGTCTGAACCTTGTCCACAGCGGTCATCAGGAAGGCCACGTTGCTGAGGATGCCCTTGGGCGGGCTCTTCATCCGTTCCAGATTGAACGCCACATCCTCCGCGGTGAGCGGTGTCCCATCGTGGAATGTCACGCCCTTCCGCATTTTAAATGTGTACGTAAGGCCGTCCGAAGACGTGCTCCACTGCTCCGCCAATTCCGGCGTCACTCTAGAGCCGGTCTGGAAATCGTAGTACAGGAGATTGTTATAGGCCGGAGCGGTCAGCATGCTGATGTTGATGGACGGCTCCTGTTGCACATCGAAGTGCGCGGGGTCCGCGACGGCGGCGATGGTGAGAATGCCCCCGGACCGCGGGCTTTCCACCGTCGGCTTGGGGGGAACAGGCGTCGGCCTCGGCTGCGCGGGGGCCGCCGGGGCCGCAGGCGCCGCGGGGGCGGGCGCAGGCGCCGCGGCGGGAGCGCACGCGGCGACAAACAGGCTGCAAGCTAATCCAACAGCAAATGCCTTCAAGGAGACCCGTGAAAGCGTCCGGCTGCCTAGTGTATGCATGAGTTCCCTCCTCCAAACCGTAGAGACCCCTCAAGACATTTGGATAGTCTGGTCTGCTAGGTGGCGCTCACGATAGCACTGAGAGACGAGACTGTCAACAAGAACGATAATAGAAGGGGCTTTTCATTCTACTTTAGTTTGTAGCGACGAACTGCGTAATCGTTACAGTGAGTTGATTCAGGCTCACATTGCCGATGCAGGCGCTGGACGTGTGCTCGGAGGGGATAGGTGATGTGGCCCCAGTGCAAAGGCCGCGCCGACGCGGGCGCTGTCCTTGCGTGTTGCCCAAACGGTCTGTGGGTGGTGGGCCCGGCAGGGTTCGAACCTGCGACCAAGCGATTATGAGTCGCCCGCTCTGACCACTGAGCTACGGGCCCACGCCGTCTCGTATTCTAACCTGTGTCGCCCTTTGTCTCAAGGGCTTTCCACGGTGCGTCTCTGCCGCTACAATAGGGCGCGTGCCTGCCACCAGCCAGTTCATTCGCGCCAACGGCCTCTCCGTCCACTACCTGGACTGGGGCGGTGAAGGGTTCCCCGTGCTCCTGTGCCACGCCACGGGCTTCGTGAGCGCCGTCTGGTCCGATTTGGGCGATGCGCTCGCCGCGCGCGGCTTTCGACCCATTGCGCCGGATACGCGCGGCCACGGCCTCAGCGACAAGCCAGCGTCCGACTACTCCTGGGACACGCTCGCGGAGGACGTCCATTGTTTTGTTGAGGCGCTGGGGTTGAGACAAGTCGCCGCCGTGGGCCACTCGGCGGGGGGCACATGTCTGGTTGTCTGCGAGGCGCGGCATCCCGGAACGCTGACGCGCATGGTGCTGATAGACCCCGTCCTCCGGCTGCCGCACGAGCGACTCGACGGCAGGTCGCACATGCTCGCGGAAGGCGCTCGCCGGCGTCGCATGGTCTGGTCTTCGCGACAGGAGATGGTCGGCTCGTTTCGGGAGCGCGCGCCCTTTGTGTCGTGGAGAGAAGACCTGCTGCGGGCCTATGTCGAGGCGGGCACGCGGCTGCTGCCGGACGGGCGCGCCGAGCTTCTCTGCCCCGGCCCCGTTGAGGCGCGGGTCTATGAGATGGGCGGCCATCTGGACCCGTGGCCCGGCCTGTCGCGCATTCGCTGCCCCGTGTTGGCTATTCGCGCCGGAAAAAGCGAGACATTCAGCACTGCGGGCGCGGCCAGGCTGACGGAGCTTGTTCAGGACTGTCGCGTCGTGACGGTCCCCTCGGCGGGCCACTTCGTGCCCATGGAGCGCCCGGACGAGGTGGCCGAGCTTGCCATCCCCTTCCTGCAAGACCGCCAGGGCGCGACGAGTCCATCGGGCGCTTAGGCGCTGGCCGCGCCGGACAGCGTGGCCACGCAATGGCCTTCGCCGCGTTCCTCGCCAGCCATACGCGACGAAATCTTGCTCCAGTCCTAGCGTCATGCTATGCTGTACAGGTTGTTCTGGAGAGGAGACGCTATGAGCACCAAAAGCGGCAAAACCCCCACATACTGGAAAGAGCTTGCCCTGCGGCGGGGCGAAAACATCAGCTACGAGATTCGTCGGACCCTGTTGTCCAGGAAGACTGCGTTCCAGAAGCTTGAGGTCTTTGATACGGTGGCGTACGGCCTCGCCATGTTTCTCGACGACAAGATTCAGTCCTCCGCCGCTGATGAGTTTGTCTATCACGAGGCGCTGGTCCACCCCGCGATGCTGGCGCACCCGGCGCCGCGCAACGTGTTCATCGCGGGCGGCGGCGAAGGCGCGACTCTGCGCGAGGTGCTGCGTCACAACACCGTGGAGCACGCCGTCATGGTGGATATTGACGAGGAGGCGGTCAAGGCCTGCATCGAGCACCTGAAGCCCTGGCACCAGGGCGCCTTCGCGGACAAGCGCACGACGCTGCTCCACGAGGACGCGCGCGCCTATCTGGAAAAGACAGACCAGACCTTTGACACCATCCTGGTTGACGTGACCGACCCGCTTGTGGGAGGCCCCTCATACCTGCTTTTCACACGGGAGTTCTATCAGATCGCCTACCGCCGACTTGCGCCGAACGGCACCATCGCCGTCCAGGCGGAGAGCGCCGACATGACCGTGCTGGAGGGACACCTGGCCATCGCCCGCACACTCGGCGACGTCTTCCCCAGCGTCCACGCCTATCAGGCCCACGTACCGTCCTTCGGCGAGTCGTGGGGCTTCGTCGTCGGCTCCAAGGGGAAGGACCCCGCGGACCTGACGTCTGACGAGGTGGACGAGGCGCTGGAGGCCCGCGGCTGCGCCGGCCTGCGGTTCTACGACGGGGTCACCCATCGGGCGCTGTTCTCGCCGCCGCGCTACGTGCGCGAGGCGCAGTCCCAGGTCAACAGGGTGCTGACCGATGGCAATCCCTATTTTCTCGTCGTCTAGTCATAGTAGTCAGGGAGCCTCTTAACATGATCTTCACCAGGCATCTCGTTGACGCCTGTCGCCCGTACCAGACGCCCTTTCTGCTTGTGGACGGCAGCATCCTCCAGCACAAGTACGCCGCCATATCGAGCAGCCTCGAGGGGCTGAGCGTGTTTTTCGCCGTCAAGGCCAACCCGAACCCCCAGGTGCTGCGCGTCCTCGGAGAGAGCGGCTGCGGGTTTGAAGTCTCCTCCGACCTGGAGCTGGACGAAGTGCTGGCCCTGGGCACGCCTCCCGCGCGTATCATCTCGTCGAACCCCGTCAAGGCGCCGGCTTTCCTGCGCCGCGCCGCGGCTGCGGGCGTGGACGCATTCGCCTTCGACTCGCCTGGCGAGCTGGAGAAGATAGCGACGCATGCTCCGGGCAGCAAGGTGTACGTGCGGCTGGCCGTGGACAACACCGGAAGCGACTGGCCCCTGTCCAAGAAGTACGGCGTTGACTCCTCGGAGGCGCCGGACCTTCTCAAGTACGCGCGCGACCTCAAGCTCATTCCGTACGGCACCACCTTCCATGTCGGCTCCCAGTGCCTTAACAAGAACAACTGGGTCAACGCTCTTTACATCGCGAGCGAGATATGGAAGTCCACCGCGCGACACGGTATCAGCCTCAAGATGCTGAGCCTGGGCGGCGGCCTGCCCATTCAGCATCTCAAGCCGACGCCCACCATCAAAGAGATCGCCGAGTCCATTGACAAGGCCCTGCAGGAGCTGTTCACGGAGCGCCCGCCGCTGTTCATCGAGCCGGGCCGCGCCCTCGTTGGAGATGCGGCCGTGCTCGTGGCGACGGTCATCGGCAAGGCGCAGCGGGGGCTGGAGAGCTGGGTCTATCTGGACGCGGGCGTGTTCAATGCGCTGATGGAGACGATTCAGGGCTTCCAGTTCGAGCTGCGGACCGAGCATACCGGCCCGCTGAAGCCCGTCACCGTGGCAGGCCCCAGTTGCGACAGCGTGGACGTCATGTTCCAGAAGGTGCTGCTGCCCGATGTGGAGGTGGGCGACCGCGTTTACATTATGAACGCGGGCGCCTACACGCTCTCCTACGCGTCCGCCTTCAACGGCTTCGGCCCGCCGGCGGTGCACTTCATGGGCGACCCCGCTCCGACCATCGCCGAACCCCAGGCCGCGACCGCCCGTCGGCGCTCATAGCGCCCGCTAGAGGCACGCCGTATCTGGCGCACTGCCGCGAAAAAGGGCAGCGCAGAGGGGCGCTTGCCCCTCCGGCGGGGGTCTGGGGGTATCCCCCAGTTTTTCCTATCTCCCCCTTCCTTACGCAGGAAGGGGGAGATAGGGGGATGGTCGAAAACGGCTGTCCGCCACTTTCCTAGAACGCGCCTATCCCCGGCGTCTTCACGCTCATGGCGAAGACGGACGTGTGCGCGGTGAAGTAGAGCGTCTTGAAGTCCGGCCCGCCGAAAGCGCAGTTGGCGGGCACCTCCGGCGTGCGGATGACGCCCAGCTTCTTGCCGGTCTTATCGAACACCCATGTCCCGCCGGAGCCGGTGACGAAGACGTTGCCCGCGCGGTCCACCTTCATCCCGTCCGGTACGCCCTGCTCGTTCGAGTACATGGTGGCGAAGACCCGGTGGTTGGTCAGCTTGCCGTCCGGCTTGACGTCGAAGGCGTGGACGTAGCGGTGCTCGCACACC